>Ga0210377_10000422_pt1 | contig 40529 bp, 34 predicted proteins | sample PLM4_65_b1redo_FD_155480 | JGI IMG/M metagenome (GOLD analysis project Ga0210377, IMG submission 155480) | Groundwater sediment microbial communities from an aquifer in East River, Colorado, USA - PLM4_65_b1 redo | ecosystem: Environmental > Terrestrial > Soil > Riparian zone | place: USA: East...
GAAGGTTATTGCCGTCATTGCAGGGATAGGGCTGCTGATCTGCGCCGGACTGGTGGAGGCGGCCGACATCCCCCTGCCGCCGGTAAACCTGGGCGATACGAGCTTTGAGGACGGCATCGCCTTCCCCGGGTGGCTTGCGGAAGAGACCATCAGCTATTACCACGCCGGACAGTTAAATGACCACCAGGGGGAGAAGATTCCCGGTTCCAACAAGCTCACCTCCGTGAGCGCCACTACGCATATTGCGTACATTTCCAACCTGCGACTGCTTGACGGTTTCTACGGTGCCGAAATTCTTTTACCCCTGGCAGATGTGGACCTGGATACCAGCTTCGGCCCCAAGGACCGCGAACGGGGCGTGGGGGACCTGATCGTCAGTCCATTCATTCTGCAATGGACCGACCACAAGCTCTTCGGCATGCCGTACTTCCACCGCTTCGTCTTTAGCGTCACGCTGCCGACGGGGAAATACGATCACAACCGGCCGGTCAATATCGGAAGCAATATGGTGAGCATCAACCCCTACTATGCATTCACTATCATGCCGACTGACAGGATTGAGCTGAGCGCCCGACTCCACTACCTCTGGAACTCGGAGAATGATGACCCGTTTGTGGGGCTGGGCGCAGGGACCGTTCAGCCGGGACAGGCCTTTCACGCCAACTATGCCGCTTCGTACGAGCTCGTTAAAGGCGTGCGGCTCGGCATTAACGGATATGCACTTCAGCAACTCACCGAGGACAAGGTTGATGGCCGCAGCCAGGCCAATTCAGAAGAACGAGTTTTCGGCATCGGACCGGGCATCAAGTGGAGTGGCAACGGGTTATCGCTCTATCTCAACAGCTACTTTGAGACCGGAGCGGAAAATCGGCCGGAAGGAACCAAGGTGGTTTTTCGGCTTTCCAAAGTATTTTAAGAACCTGACAGTTCAACAGACATAAATCGCAAAATTGAGGGGAGAGCTAACGGCATGAAAAGCGCACTTATAAATGGAATGATGGGTGGATTTATGGGCTTCCTGATGAGCTTTCTACTCAATTACTTCATATTTGCGTTACCGCAGAATATTGCTCTTGGTAACGGGATGAGCGGTTTGATTAGTGGCTTCATGGGGGGATTCATCGGAGTGATGATCCATATCAGCAAAGAGAAGAATGCAGCGCAATCCAGATAACAATTAACGGGAGCCTTCAAAAATATTATCGAAGGAGATCATCATGGCAAAGCTACTTTATGTTACCTGCAACCTCAAACCGGTTGAGCATTCCCGCAGCCTTTCGGTCGGGAAGGAATTCCTGAATGAGTATCTCAGGCAGAACCCTACCGACGAGGTGCATTTTCTCGATCTCTACCGTGACAATATCCAGCGAATCGATGCCGATGTACTTAGTGGGTGGGGAAAAATGCGCAACGGTGAAAGCTTCGCCTCGCTCACCTCCGACGAACAGCGCAAGATCGGCCGCATATGGAAACACGCCGATCAATTCATAGCAGCCGACAAATACGTGTTTGTGACACCAATGTTCAACCTGGGATTTCCGGCTGAATTAAAAATGTACATAGACGCGGTTTGCGTGGTTGGCAAGACCTTCGTGTACACCGCCACCGGACCTGTGGGACTTCTCAAAGACCAAGGCAGGAAGTGTCTCCACATTCATTCTAATGGGGGCTTCCACTATGGCAAGGCAGAGGACCACTCCGTGCCGTATCTTAAGTCGATCATGGGCTTCATGGGAATCGAAGATTTCGAAGCGGTCGTGGTTGAAGGGGTTGACGCCGTTCCGGATCAGGCAGAAGCATTTAAAGTCGCGGCAGGAGAAAGGGCTCGCAAGCTTGCCAGCCAGTTTTAGTGCAGTTGGCAGCTTTTTCTTTTGGTTATGCCTGCAAGGTTCTTTTCAATGCTGCTCGGCTGCCAGTTGTCCCTTAACCTGCACCTGCGCATTTTCTTTAACTCTATCAGGATCTTCCCACCAGCGCCGACCACCCGTGGTGTCGTGCATGCTCACCGGTTCACCCATCAAGGGGGTAATGACCGGAACGCCTTGAACATTACCCAGGGCGACAATTCTGTCGAACGGTTCCCGCCAGGAGTGCATGGACAGATCAAAGGTGCCGTTGTGTATCGGTAGCAGGCGCTTGCCCTTCAGGTCGAGATGCGCCTGGATGCTCTCTTCCGGATGCATATGGACTTTCGGCCAGTTTGCGTTGTAGGCACCCGTTTCCAGGAGGGTCAGGTCGAAGGGGCCGTATTTCTCGCCGATCTGTCTGAAGTCGTCGAAGTAGCCTGAATCGCTACTGAAGAACACGCGCTGGTCAGGGGCAAGGATTACCCATGAAGCCCACTGGGTTTGATTATTAAACAGACCACGACCGGAAAAGTGTTGCGCAGGCGTAGCAACAAAACGGACATCGCCGATGTCAATCCCCTGCCACCAGTCCAGCTGCCGCACCTTTGCTGCCGGCACCCCCCAGTCGACAAGGATGTCGCCCACCCCGAGCGGCGTCAGGAAATATTCCGTCTTTCCCGCCAGACTCATGATAGAATCATGGTCCAGGTGGTCGTAATGGTCGTGGGAGATGATGACCGCCTTGATCGGCGGGAGTTCGTCGATGCTGATGGGCGGCGCGTGAAACCGCTCCGGCCCGGCAAACTGTACTGGTGACGCTCGGTCGGAGAACATCGGATCGGTTATCCAAAAGGTGTCATGCAGCTTCATCAGTACGGTCGAGTGTCCAAGACGATACACCGTATTGTCCGGGGCAGTCAGTAACTGCGTCCTGGTCAATGCCTGCAGCGGGATTCTCCCGGAAGGGCGCGTGTCCGCAGGTTTGTTGAAAAAGAAATCCCACATGATGCGAGCCTGTTCAAGCCGCCCACCTTTGGTCACCATGACTGGATTTTTCAGGTCGCTCTCAAGGGATAATGATGACCGGGTCTGGGCGGAGCTGGTTTTATCGAGCAGTGTGGAAGTCACAACAAAAAGGACTCCGAGCATAACGAAATAGAAAAGGATTCGTTTCATTGTTTTTACCGTCCAGGGAGTGAGGTTCCAACCGACCGGTCACTCTGTTTGGTCAACATCCCGCATGTATTTTTCACCCATACGGCCACCGTGCACTTTGATTTTTGCGAAAGCCGTTTCGATCTCGCGGAGATCCGCAGGCGTTAGGTGAACATTGATTGCATCCAAATTCTCGTTCAGGTGATCCAAGTTGCGTGTCCCTGGGATGGGAACGATCCATGGTTTCTGCGCCAGTAGCCATGCCAGGGAAATTTGCGCAGGTGTTGCGTGCTTCTTCTCGGAAAATTGTCTGAGAAAATCGACAATTGGCCGGTTTGCCGCAATGTTTTCAGGGCTAAAGCGGTCGAACCCGGTGCGAAGGTCGGTTTTGGGATCGAACGTCGTACGCGCATCGATTTTTCCGGTCAGGTAACCCATGCCGACCGGCCCCCAGGGGACGAAGCCGATGCCCAACTCACCACAGGTTTTCAGGACGCCGTTGCTTTCCGGATCTCTTTCCATCAGCGAGTATTCGGTCTGCACGGCGGCAACCGGATGCACGGCATGCGCGCGGCGGATGGTCTTGGCACTCGCCTCGGAGAGACCAAAGTGCAACACTTTTCCCTCCTTGACGAGCTCCTTGATCGTCCCCGCCACTTCCTCGATAGGCACCTTGGGATCGACGCGGTGCTGGTAATAGAGATCGATGCGATCGGTTCTCAGGCGTTTCAGCGAGCCCTCGATCACCTTCCTGATGTGCTCCGGGCGACTGTTAAGCCCCCCTGCTTCGAGGTCAAAGCCGAATTTGCTGGCGATAACGACTTGGTTACGGAAAGGCGCCAGCGCTTCTCCGACCAGATCTTCGTTGGTGTAGGGGCCGTAAACCTCGGCGGTATCGAAGAACGTGACGCCCTTTTCAAAGGCGGTCCGAATGACCTTGATCCCCTGGTTTCTGTCTGCTGGTGGTCCGTAGTTGGCGCTGATGCTCATGCACCCGGCTCCGATTGCCGAAACTTCCAGTTTGCCGAGTTTGCGAGTTTTCATGCTGCGTTTTTCCTTACGGAGTCCATGCTCGTTCCGCTTGTCGATTTCCGCCGCCGAGGCGGTCCCCAACAATGGACCGACGGCCAATCCTGCCCCGATAATGGCGGCACCCGCCAAAAAGTCACGGCGACTGAGGTCTCGGCAATCCTGGGTGTCCGATCCGGTTGTCTTCTGCTTCTTTTCCATAAAGCCTCCCCTAAATTTTCTTGCGGTGTTGTCAGTGTTGTTTGTGCAAATCCGGGTAGACGTCGTTCACCGGCTAATCAACCGGTTAATCCTAGCCCCAACGCCGAAACTTCCAAACCTTGGCAGTGAGAACAGAAATCAGGCTTTTTAGCTGCGCCTCTGTCAGGCCGGTATTAAGCCAGACTATGCAACACGTTACTATTTTGTTGAATATTTGAGATTTTTACCAAAAAACGCTGTCAACTTAGGCATAGCCTTATTTACATCTTTGTCGTACATCGACATATGTGTGGCACCATCAACAATAAACAACTCTTTCGGACCTTTCGCCAATTTAAAGGCTTTTTCACTATGCCAGCGTGAACCAGCATTGCTTCCAGCAATCAACAGGAGTGGTTGTGTCAGCAAAGTATCGATCCGGTCGAACGCTGAGAACGCCATGATCTTATCAACACTGCTGAATAGTAGACGATTCGGAGAATTTGGGTGCTGCCATCTGGTTGGCATTCTGTAGTACTCGTGAGCCTCGGCCAGATCAGGTTCTGTATTTTTATCGACTGCATCCGGTACGTAAGGAATCATCATTGGTTCAGCGCCATTTACTTCTGCTGTGCGCTGCTTTGCAACTGCCTCAAGAGTCTTGATTTGTTCGGCAACAGACGCATTTCCGTTCCAGCCTCTTCGGAAGCCTTCTCCAATATCCACTGCGCTGACAGTGGCAACGGCTTTAATACGGTGCTCAGTCTGAGTCACGCTGATAGCATAACCGCCACCGGCACAAATGCCCAGGGCTCCAATCCGCTCCCTATCGATAAATGGAAGCGTCGTAAGGTAATCAACTGCACTGCGAGCATCTTCCACTCTGGCTGTTGGATCTTCGAGCAGACGAGGTTCACCCCCACTTTCTCCCTGATGAGAGGCATCAAAAGCTAAGGTGATATAACCCAGCTGTGCGAGATTGAAAGCATACAAACCTGCTGTCTGTTCTTTTATACCGCCACCGGGATGCACAACCACAATAGCTGGATATTTTTTGCTTTCATCCGTATCAGCTGGCAAATAGAGCACCCCAGCCATTTTTATATTGTGCCTTTTAAATGTTATGGGTTTCGTCTTTACCTTGCCATCCGAACTGACTTTTTTTGTAAAGGCCGCGAGGGTAACGATGCTTTCCTGTTTGGCATTCAATGCCTGACTCGCGCCCTCACTGTTTGCCTCCGAAATGCTTGCAAAACTAAATAACGAGGCACATATGACGGCCAAAAACTTTGAGATTTTATTGAACATGACTGTCTCCTTTGCGGTTGTGTTTTGTGTGTTGCAGGTCCTTGTTGTTAACTATACCGTATTCCAGAAAGAGCCAAGACAGGTAGCACGATCCTGCAAACTTATTGCCTAATAGTACAAACCATAGTGAAAGCTATTGTAACGTTAATATGGGTCAGGTAGTATTTGTGCAGAACAACCATATGATAAACGAGGAAATTATGAAGAATGACAGCAAAAATAGCATGGAAGGCTCGCTTGAATTGCTGATAGACAGCATTGCCCGATGCACCAAAAATGGCAGCCAAGATCCAACGGCGATTGCAGGTTTATCGCTGTTTCGGATGAGTGAACTGACCGGACCGATCAGCGTCATGTATGAGCCAAGCATTTGTATTGCGGTACAAGGGGCAAAGCGCGTCGATCTTGGAGAAGAGGCCTATGTATATGACGCGCACAATTATTTGATCACGTCCGTGCATCTCCCCACGATCGCACAGGTTGTTGAAGCAAGTCCGGAGAAGCCATTCCTGGCGCTCAGGTTGAAACTTGACCTGAAGGAGATTTCGCAACTGATGTTAGACGGCAGACTTCCGCCGCCGCGTATAAAACAATCAAGTCGCGGCATGGCAACCGGTGAGATTACACTGCCGTTGCTCAACGCCTTTCAGCGGTTAATCGCGTTACTTGATGAAGAGCAGGACATCCAGATTCTTGCTACAATCATTCAGCGAGAAATCATTTACCGATTACTTGTAGGTGATCAAGGTGAACGGTTACGCCAGATAGCGACGGAAGGAAGTAAGAGTCAGCAGATTGGGAGGGCAATAGAGTGGTTAAAGAGCAACTTCACACAACCGCTCAGAATTGATGATCTCGCTGAGCATGTGAACATGAGTACTACATCGTTTCATAACCACTTCCGGTCGATGACTGCACTCAGTCCATTGCAATTTCAGAAACAATTGCGTCTGCAAGAGGCCAGGCGTCTGATGCTGGCAGAACGAATGGATGCTGCAAATGCTGCGTTTCAGGTTGGATACGAGAGCCCTTCGCAGTTCAGTCGGGAGTACGGCCGACTGTTCGGTGCTCCGCCGTTACGGGACATTACGAAACTTCGTCAGCTGTCTGCTGTGGAGTAGACAACAATTTCCGCATTGAAAAGAACTTAAACATTCGGAAAACAGCAGAGAGGCTCGACATGAACGGCAAAAAGGAAATTACCGAGCAATTGCTGACCGGGGCTGCCATTGCGGATGTACTGGACGATGTGGCGACGCTCCGACTCGAAATTTTTCGGGAGTATCCCTATCTGTATCAAGGGCGTAGAGAAGATGAGCTCAAATACCTGGGCACCTATGCCGAGGCTCCTGATGCCTGCGTCATTCTCGCATATGATGGACATGCGGTTATCGGGGCGGTTGCAGGCATGCCTCTTATCCATGAAGACGCACAGATGCTTGACGCCTTTGCCGGGACAGCATTTTCGCTCAGCGATGCATATTACGTCGGGGAACTGCTCTTTCGCCCGGCCTACCGCAATTGTGGACTGGGCCAGAAGCTGCTTGCCCGACAGGAAAGCTACATCCGTTCTCTCGGCCGCTACCGCAAACTCGCTTGCGCCACAGTGGGGCGCCCCGACGATCACCCCTTGCGCCCGTGTGACTACATCTCCATTACAAGATTCCTTGCCCGTACCGGTTTTGCACGGCTCCCTGGGGTGACCACTCACTTCATGTGGCGTGAGACCGATGGCATTGTACGGGACCACCCTATGCAATTCTGGAGCAAAGAGCTGATTTGATCTTTGCGGCTGGCATCGGCGTCGGGTGCGGCTTTGGTTTCGTTGTTCATAATGGTTTCCTATTCCTGGTTTTTAGGTGGCGCTTCGCGCCCCGACATTTCCAACAATCCTTTGCGTAACCGTTCTCCGTGCACCACGATTTTTGCGCTAGCCGCATTGAACTCGCGGAGTTCCCCGGGTGTAAACTTGACCGACAATGCTCCAAGGTCTTCATCGAGGTGTTGCAGGTTGGTGGTTCCCGTGATCGGAACGATCCACGGCCTCTGGGCCAGCAACCAGGCCAGGGCGATCTGGGCCGGAGTCGCTTCTTTGCGCCGCGCCCATTCACGCAGCAGTTCGACCAGCGCCATGTTGGCCTTGAGCGCTTCGGGGGTGAAGCGTGGATTGGTCAGGCGGTAGTCGGTGTAACCGGGTTGATCAAACCGGGTCTTTGCGTTGATCGTCCCGGTGAGAAAGCCCACGCCCAATGGGCTCCAGGCGACCAGGCCAATCCCGAGTTCCGCGAAGATGGCCAGCTCTTCCTTTTCCGGTCCCCGCCACAGCAGCGAGTATTCGTTCTGCACCGCCGCGACCGGATGAATGGCATGGGCCCGGCGCAGCGTCTGCATCCCCGGTTCGGACAGGCCGAAATGTTTGACCTTGCCTGCGGCGATGAGGTCTTTCACCGTGCCGGCAACCTCTTCGATCGGCACGGTCGGGTCGACGCGGTGCTGATAGAGGAGGTCGATCGTCTCGACCCGCAGACGCTTGAGGGAAGCCTCAACAACCGCCCTGATCTGTTCCGGGCGGCTATTCAGGCCGCCGGTGCGCCGCCCGGTCGCGTAATCGATCTCCCAGCCGAACTTGGTGCCGATCACCACCTTCCCCTTGAAGGGGGCGAGGGCTTCGCCGACCAGTTCTTCGTTGACGAAGGGGCCATAGACCTCGGCCGTATCGAAGTAGGTCACGCCGCGCTCCACGGCGGCATGAATGAGCCGAATCATTTCTCCCTTGTCCTTGGGCGGATTGTAGTTGCCGCTGTTCATGCTCATGCACCCCAGTCCGATCGCCGAGACCTCGAGAGCGCCAAGCTTGCGGCGAGCGATCGCCAGGGGGCGTGCCGCCGGAGCACTGGCGGCGATGCGCGGGAACGCCGCCGCCGCGGCCAAAACCAGTCCGGCGGTGATGAATTCGCGGCGATTGAGACTGAAGATTGTCTTCTCTCCGTCTCGATTGACAGGTGCTTTACTCACATACGTTTCCCCTTTAACTCGTTTACTCAACCTTAAGAGAAGCCATATCGATGGAGAAGCGGTACTTCACATCCGACCTGACCAGTCGCTCGTAAGCCTCGTTGACTTTCTGGATGGGGATGACTTCGACATCGGCGGTGATGTTGTGCGTGCCGCAGAAGTCGAGCATCTCCTGGGTCTCGGCAATGCCGCCGATGATCGAGCCGGAGAGACTGCGGCGGCCGAACAACAGGGCGAAGGCGGAGACGGCGAGCGATTTCTCCGGCGCGCCGACCAGGGTGAGGTTGCCGTCACGGCCGAGCGTGTTGATGTAGGCGTTGATGTCATGATCGGCGGCGATGGTGTCGAGGATAAAGTCGAAGCTGCCGGCGTGCTGCTGCATCTCTTCAGCGTTGCTGGAAATAATGACCTCATCGGCGCCGAGGCGGAGCGCATCCGCTTTCTTGCCCGGTGAGGTGGTGAAGACCACGACGCGGGCGCCGAAGGCCCGGGCGAACTTGACCCCCATGTGGCCCAGCCCGCCGAGACCGACCACGCCTACCTTCTTCCCTTTCAGGTCGCCCCAGCGGCGCATCGGCGAGTAGGTGGTGATGCCGGCGCAGAGGAGCGGCGCGACTCCGGCGAGATTGAGGTTGGCGGGGACGCGCAGCACGAAGTGTTCATCGACGACGATGCTTTCCGAGTAGCCGCCGTAGGTAACCCCACCGAGGTGCCGATCCGGCGAGTTGTAGGTGAAGGTGGCGCTGGGGCAGAACTGCTCAAGGTCCGCCTGACAATTGGGGCAGGTCTGGTCCGAATCGACCAGGCAGCCGACGCCGACCAGATCGCCGGCCTTGACGTTGCTGACTGCCGCGCCGACCTTGGTGACCCGGCCGACGATTTCGTGCCCCGGCACGCAGGGATAGGCCGTCGGCATGACGCTATGCCACTCGTCGCGCACCGTGTGCAGGTCGGAGTGACAGATGCCGCAGAAGAGGATTTCGATCTGTACGTCGCGCTCGGTAGCCTCGCGGCGCGGGATGGTGGTGGAAGCCAGTGGCGCGGTGGCGCTGGCGGCGGAATAGGCTTTGGCTTTGTAGTTGGACATGTTTTTTTCTCCTTTGGGTTTGGTCCTGTGCATGTAGTCCCCCTTTAGCAAAGGGGGATTCAGGGGGATTTTCCTGAGCATGTTGCCGGGAAATCCCCCCCGGCCCCCCTTTGCCAAAGGGGGGAGAAGATCTGCTCCCCTCGCCCCTTGTGGGAGAGGGGCGGGGGTGAGGGGGAATGCGCTCAACGGCCGGTCAATTGCTCCAGCTTTTCGGGGTAGCGCGCTCCTTGCACCGTGATCTGCGCAGCGGCTTTCGTGATCTCGCCGAGATCGGCGGCGGTCAGGTCGATGGCCAAGGCGCCGATATTTTCGTCCAGCCTCTCCAGCTTCGTCGTCCCCGGAATCGGCACAATCCACGGCTGCTGCGCCAGCAGCCAGGCCAGCGCGATCTGTGCCGGTGTCGCCTTCTTCTGTGCTGCGATCTTGCCGAGGAGATCGACCAGGGCCTGATTCGCCTGCCGCGCCTCCGGCGTGAAGCGCGGCAAGGTGCTGCGGAAGTCGCTGCTGTCGAAGGCCGTCTTTTCGTCGATCTTGCCGGTGAGGAAGCCCTTGCCGAGCGGGCTGTAGGGGACAAGGCCTATCCCCAGCTCTTCCAGCGTCGGCAGCAACTCCTCTTCCGGGCGTCGCCACCAGAGCGAGTATTCGTTCTGCACGGCGGCCACCGCTTGCACGGCGTGGGCGCGACGGATCGTCTGCACTCCGGCTTCGGAAAGGCCGAAGTGCTTGACCTTGCCGGCCTGGATCAGCTCCTTCACCGCTCCGGCAACATCTTCGATAGGCACATCAGGATCAACACGATGCTGATAAAACAGATCGATAACATCAGTCCTTAGTCGCTTGAGCGAGGCTTCAGCCACCTGTTTGATATGTTCCGGCCGGCTGTTCAGAACCGGTCCGCCACCCTTCATCGCCCGAGGATCGACACTGGTATCGAAGCCGAACTTGGTGGCGATCACCACCCGGTCGCGCAGCGGCGCGAGCGCCTCACCGACGAGTTCCTCGTTGGTGAACGGACCATAGACTTCCGCCGTATCGAAGAAGGTGACGCCGCGCTCCACGGCTGTCCGGATCAGCGCGATCATCTCCTGCTTGTCTTTGGGTGGGCCGTACGAAAAACTCATTCCCATGCAGCCGAGCCCGAGTGTCGAAACTTCCAGGCCGCTATTTCCCAATTTACGTTTTTGCATTGTTTTCTCCTTTTCCACTGTTTAGTTTCTTACGACTTGAGTCCTTACAAATTATGAGCAAAATCTTCAGAAAAACATTACTCACGCGACGACGCAACGGCGCAACGAAAGGCTTTTAAACTAAATCTTTTATCTTGGTTTTACGTTGCGTCGTCGCGTCGTTGCGTGAAACAAGATTTGTTTTGGTTCCGGCTTGTCCGGCTTAGTACTGCCTTCTTGATGATTTTAACGTACTCCAGTTAGAGCAGAGGCAGGTAGACCAATCCTGTTCAATTATTGCCTGATCGTACGAACCGCGGGATAATAGTTGTATCGCGAAGTAAGGATGGGTAATATTTGATCAAGAGGAATCGACGATGAAAGAAGATGTTGTGCAGGATATTGACAACAACAGCCTGGGAGTTGCGCTCGAAGCTTTGGGAAAGAGCATTGCCCGATGCACCGAATATGGCGAGCAACACACAACTGCAGTTCCGGGTTTGGCGCTTTTCCGGCGGGATGAACCGACCGGGCCGATCAGTGGCATGTACGAGCCGAGCGTTTGTTTGGTCGCGCAAGGGGCCAAGCGCGTACGGCTCGGCGATGACACCTATGTCTATGACGCGCAGCATTATCTGATCACCTCTGTGCATCTCCCCACGGTGGTACAGATCATCGAAGCGAGCCCGGAGAAGCCCTACCTGGGGCTCAGGCTGAAACTGGATCTTCGCGAGATTTCCCAACTGATGGTGGACAGCAATCTCCCCCCGCCGCGGGCGCAACAATCGAGCCGCGGCATGGCGACCGGCGAGGTGACGCTGCCGCTGCTCACCGCCATTCAACGGTTGATCGACCTGCTTGCCGAACAACAGGACATTCCGATCCTGGCGCCGATCATTCAGCGGGAAATCATCTACCGCTTGCTTGTGGGCGATCAAGGTGAACGCCTGCGCCAGATTGCGTCGACGGGGAGTCAGAGTCAGCAGATAGCGCGGGCAATCGATTGGTTGAAGGGGAACTTCACCCAGCAGTTGCGTATCGATGACCTCGCGGCGCAGGCCAGTATGAGCAGCTCAACGTTTCATCACCACTTCCGGTCGATGACGGCTCTCAGCCCGCTTCAGTACCAGAAGCAGCTCCGCTTGCAGGAAGCCAGGCGTTTAATGCTGGCAGAACATATGGACGCCGCAAACGCAGCGTTTCAGGTCGGCTACGAGAGCCCTTCCCAGTTCAGCCGTGAATACAACCGCCTGTTTGGGGCACCACCGTTACGGGATATAACGAAACTGCGTCAGATCTCTACGAGTGAATAAATGACTGGCTTTGGGCACTCCGATAGGAAACCCAAGGGCCGTTATTGTTGGAAAACTCCTATGCAATTCCAGCACTTTGAAATCGATATTCCGTTCTTGACCGCGCCGTAAAAGAGAAGGCAGCACTAGGATCTCAAAGCACAACCAGCATGTAAAGCATTGAGCTTTGGCCCCCCTTCAGGCTCCGGGTCGAGTACGGGTTACGACAGATCAACCAAAGACGGTACGCCAAGCGCCGCAGCCGCGGAGTCCCTCCTGGCACTCATCATCGGCTCCACACATCTGTCACCAGTGAAACCGGCAGATTCAGCCATTCCCCATCATTACCTCCCCGCTATTACCAAGTTTCTCATCCGGAGTTTCCGGATGGGAACAACCCATTCTGCCTGCAGCTTAATTCTGTTTAATAGGCAAATCATAATCCATGGATTTGACAACTGCTATTTGCTGTTTACAATTATCTTTGTTCGCAGACTTCAACGCGGCCATCGCTTCTGTTGTTGCACATATTGCACGTCCAAGCCTGACTTGACCCTGGGGTGACGTATCACGCCCGGGATACTTTTTTACCAAGGAGGTTTCTCATGAAAAAATTCCCCCACTGCCTGATGGTTCTGTTATTGCTCTTCGTGATTGCATCAACAGCCACGGCGGGCGGTATCCGGCCCGATTCCTTTACCCTTTCTGGAATAGTCGGCGGTTACACCTTTGACGGCGTGCAGCACCTGGAAACGAGGCCCGTCATCGGCATCCGCGGCGGCTACAATTTCACAGAGCATTTTGGTGTCGAAGCGCTGTTCGACTACGTTCCAACGGAGAGCACCCGGGCCGGCCTTGGCGACGCGCATGTGTACCGCTACGGCGGCGACTTCCTGATGCACTTCTTCCCTGAAAGCAAGCTGGTCCCTTTCCTGGCTGCCGGTTACGGCGGCATCACGGTCGATCAGGAAAACCGGAATACCCTGAACAAAGGTATCTTTGACTACGGGCCGGGGGTCAAATACTTCCTGACCGACGACCTGGCCCTGCGCGGAGATTTCCGGCACTTGGTCTTCAAGAGCAACGAGACGCTCTTCAACTACGAATACACTGTCGGGCTCAGCTACCAGTTCGGCGGGAAGAAGCCGGCTCCGGCCCCTGCTCCGGTCGCTCAACCGGTGCCCGAAGCCGCACCTGCGCCGGCTCCGGAAGCTCCGCTAGAACCGCTCCCGGCCGCCGAACCGACCCCTGAGAGGATGAAATACTGCGTCACCATGCACATCGAATTCGATATCGACAAGGCCGAAATCCGGCCAGAGTACCATGACGAGGTGGCCAAGGCCGGCGACTTCATGAAGAAATACCCGACCACCACCGCTGTCATCGAGGGACATACTGACGAGGTCGGCAGCGATGACTACAATATGCAGCTCTCCCAGCGCCGCGCCGAGAGCGTGGTAAAATACCTGGTGGAAAAATTCGGCATTGACTCCTCGCGCCTTTCCGCCAAGGGGTACGGCAAGACGAAGCCTGTCGCCGATAACACGACCGATGCGGGAAAACAGAAAAACCGGCGCATCGAGGCCATCATCGACTGCGTCCTTGAGGTCAAGGAACTCGTCCAGCCCCCGGAAAGGCTCTGCGTGTCCATGAAGGTGGAGTTTGACACCGGCAAGGCCGACATCAAACCCCAATACCACGACGAGATCGCCAAGGTCGGCGAGTTTATGAAAAAGAACCCGACGACCACAGCCGTCATCGAGGGGCACACCGACAACGTCGGCGGCTCCCAGTACAACATGAAACTCTCCCAAGAGCGCGCCGAAACCGTGGTAAACTACCTTGCGGATAATTTCGGGATCGAGCGCACCCGCCTATCTGCCAAGGGGTACGGTTTCACCCGGCGCATCGCCTATAACAGCACCGCCGAAGGGAGGCAGAAAAACCGCAGAATTAACGCCATCATCGATTGCGTTATCAAGAAGTAACGGGAAGGATATCGGGCAGGCGGCGGTTTACCCCGCCGCCTGCCACACCACCCTCCGTACGGTCAGTATACGGCAATTCACGTTGGCGCTGAAAACGGCGAAACCGGCTTGTAACCAAGATCGGTTTCGTCAAGCAGTATTGGTTGAAGACTTACTCATATGCGAGGCTCTGGCGGCACGCCGGGGCCTCGGCCATTTTGTGCAGGCCTCCACGCCCTAGCCGCCGCAAATTCCCGCTGCATAACTTTTTCCCGTAGGCTGCGTTGGTTTAGATCGGCACCGGCCTTCGTGCAAAACCCCTCGGATTACTTTTCATGTCCTTCCTTTGCTCCTGGGCACAAAAAAAGCTGCTTGTCATCCACACATCGCATGGTATATTTCTTGTCAGCTATTTTACACCAGTCTATGCGTATATTATTGTAATGTATTTTACATAAATTTATGTTGTTTATTGCTGATCGCATGTTTTTCAATGTGGAGACTAGCTACGAAAAAATCGTCCCCTGCAAGTCTTCAGGAAATCACCGTCTCCTCTTCCAGGCGTCCGGCAACCCTCGCTGACCGCGATATCAGATCTTCATCACAAAGGAGGAAAGAATGTTCAGAATTTCATTACTCGTTTTCTGCTGCTGTTTGTCGTTTGCATTGCCGGCTCTGGCAGCGCCGCCGGCCGACGTGGTGCAATCCCCCGCGTGCCGTCACTGCGGCATGGACCGCGGAAAGTTCAGTCACAGCCGGATGGTCATCGAGTATGAGGACGGCTCGACGGTTGCCACCTGTAGCCTGCATTGTGCCGCGGTCGAACTGGCCGTTACCATTGACAAGATCCCGGTAATGGTGCGTGTCGCCGACTTCGACAGCAAAGAGCTGCTCGATGCCGACAAGGCCGTCTGGGTGATGGGCGGCAGCAAGAAAGGGGTAATGACCGCCCAGGCAAAGTGGGCCTTTACCGACCGGAGAGGGGCCGAGCGGTTCATCAAGGAAAACAGCGGCAGCATTGTCAGTTTTGACGCGGCCATCAAAGCGGCCTATGACGACATGTATCAGGATACGAAGATGATCCGTGAGTTCAGGAAGATGAAACGTCAAAAACACCAGGGGGGCGCAGCCCCGCTATGACGGCATCTCTCCCGAAGGAGGACCTTATATGAGAACATTTGCGCTCGGAGCTCTGCTCGCCTTCAGCCTGGGACTAGCGGCACCACCATCCATCTGCGCCGCACCAGCTCCTTCCGCGCAGGTTGTTTACCAGCCACTGCCGAAACCGGGGGAGAAGATACCCCTGGACGCCAATCATTACTTCACCTACGGCTTTGACAAGCAGCCAAAGCTCGGCATGGCCATCATGAGGGTGGAAATATTCAGCCGTGACGGGAAACGGGACACGTCGTTCGTCGTCAAGGGGGACGCGGATATGCCATCCATGAGGGGAGCCCACGCCAGCGGCGACAAGGATTTCGCCCTTTCGGCAAAAGGGATCTACCTCCTGCCAATACGGCTCGTCATGCCGGGAGACTGGGAAGTGAGGTTCACCTTCGTCAAGCAAGGAAAGGCTGTGTTCCATGGCGCCTATCTGTTCGATCTTTAGTAAGTTGGAAAGTATTTTCTGCACTTTTTTGGCAGAAAATACTTTCGTGAACGCACTTATCCCGTTTATCGAGGTTAGAAGAATCGTCCTTGTGCTACTGACGCTCTTCCTAGTCGGGGCGGCGTCCGCCCATGGCGACAGCCACCTGCTCTATTTCGAGGCCCAGGGTGTGGCCGGCTATTCGTCCAGCCAGGGGAAGCCGATCTACTACTCCATGAACCCGGATGCGGAGATGCAGAAACCGAGCCTCGGTTTCGACTACCTCCACCGTTTTTCCGGAGAGGGGGGGGACTGGGGTTCCCTGGGGCTCCAGGGACGGCTGGCGCTGATCGCGGACAACGACGGTGTCAAGCGGGTCGAGCCCCAGGCCTACAACGCCTGGTTCAAGGTGAAGACCCCCTGGACCGACGTCTGGCTCGGCCACAACCGGCCGGCCCTCGGCCTCGGCTCCTATTTCGACAGCCACCCCCTCATCCTGCGGACCCTGCCGATCCAGGGTTTCGGATACGACCGCGACTGGGGAGTCGGCAGCTACCGCGACTTCTCCTGGGGAAACCTGCAGCTCTCCGCCACCACCGGCTCGGGAATGCCGGTCTACTTCAAGGGGAACTACCTGCTTGCCGGCAGGGTATCCTACGGCGTTCTCAACGAGGAAAACTATACACTGGGCCTCTCCGCCGGCTACGGCCGGACCCTTGACACAATGGGGTACAAGCTCAGGGAACCGGACCCGAAGAACATGCGGTTTTTTGGGACCGACTTCGCATATCTGCGGGACAACCTGGAGCACCGCTTCGACCTCTTTGCCGGTGAATGGTTAGGCGTTGACACAGTGGCGGCGATGTACCGCCTGAGCTTCCTCTTCGGCCCCGAACAGAGGTTGAAAATCGAAGCCCAGCCCACCTACTGGCACTCCGGCGGTGAAAACTGGCTGATGTCCCTCTGTTTTTCCGCTCTCGTCACCCCGGACCTTACCTTCCGGACGATGTACGAGTTTGACCGGAGCGGAGACGACCACCGTGTCATCGTCCAGCTCTATTATTACAAACCGCTGTAGGGGTGAAGGATGAATGATGAAGGATGAAATATGAAAGGTAAGGCTTTCTTAAAGATTTTTCTTACGGCGTTTCTGCTCTTCTTTGCAGCGGCCGTGCCGGCGTTTGCTGCGGTCGGTTGCGACCTGAACGATCCGGACCGCGACGTGGTCCGGTTATTTCCCGACTCCACGGGGTACAAAACGTCCTACGCAGCCATCGACAAGCGGGGGGGAGAGCCCCTGCTGCGGAGGGTCGAGCAGCGTCTCCGGGACCGCTTCCACGGCATCTACGAAACTATCGACGTCCCATACACGATCTACGAGATATACAACGGGAAGCGGAAGGTCGGCTACATCCACGGCGTGAATCAGAAGGGGCAGTTCGGCGGGATCCAGGTCTTCGTCGCACTGGACATGGAAGGGAGGATCAAGTCGTTCTACATCCAGAAGATGACCAGCCAGTGGGCGAAGAAGCTGCGGGATCCCAAATTCGGCAGGCAGTTCACAGGTCTTGCGCTCAAGGATTTCGAGGCATATGACCCGGCGACTGGCAAGGCCTCCGGCAAGGTGGCGGAGATCCGCAATCCGGCTCCTGAGGCGGAAATCGATTTCCGTGCCGCTCTGCGGGCGCTGAAGAAAAACCTCATATTGATTGATGAGTTCGTTTTTTCGGCTGAACGGGGGAAACCATGATCAGCGGCTTCCAGATCGCCTACAAGAATCTCCTCCGAAAGAAGTCGCGAACCCTTCTCACCCTGGTCGGTATCATGCTCTCGTCATGGGTGCTGGTGAGTCTCCTCGGCTTCAATCGCGGGTACGAATCTGCCCTGAATCGCGACATCGATAACATGGGGTACCAGCTTATGGTCATGGCCAAGGGGTGTCCCTACGAAGCGGCCACTATGATGCTGCAGGGGGGAACCGGGCTCCGCTATATAGAACAGTCAATGGTGGATTCCATCGTGATCAGGCCCGAAGTGGACAAGGTTACACCCATCCTCATGCAGGCTTTCTTCGATCCCGACAAGGGGGATGGCGGGGGTATCGCCGGTTATTTTGGCGTTGATCTCACCACCTTCCCCACCATGAAACCATTCTTCCGTTTCCGCCAAGGGGGATGGTTCCACGATGAACAGGCAACCGAGGCGGTAATGGGTTTCGAGGCTGCCGAACTGGAGCAGCGGGAGGTAGGTGACATGATCCTCGTTCCCGAAAAGAATGTCCAGCTCAAGGTAGTGGGCATTCTGGAACGGACCGGCACCCAGGATGACGGCACGATCTTTGTCCCCCTGAAGACGCTGCAGCGGATCTCGGGGATCGACAAGATCACCACCATCGGCATCAAGGTAAAAAAAGACGCGGACAGCGCCAAGCTGGAAGCCGCGTTGTACCAGCTTCCGGACGTACAGGTGGTAAGTTTCACCCAGGTCAAGCAGACGATCATGAAACTTGTCGCCACGGCCCGGGTGATGGTGCTCTCCATCGCCATCATCGCCCTGCTAATCGCCATGGTCGGTGTTGTGAATACCATTCTCATGTCCGTTCTGGAGCGGCTGCAGGAGATCGGCATCCTGAAAACCATGGGAGCGATGCCGGGCGACATCTTCCGTCTGGTCTGGACGGAGACCCTCATCCTCTGTTTCAGCGGCGGGGTCGCGGGCATAGGACTCGCCTTTGTCTTTGCCCGGCTCTCCGACATCCTGGTCCGGAGGGTTCTCCCCTATGCCCCCGGCGGAGAGCTCGTGGCAATCGATCTGAAGCTTGCCTTACTGACCCTGGCGGTCATCGTGGTCGTGGGGCTCCTGAGCGGTATTTATCCGGCGTGGAAGGCAGGCAGGGTTCGTCCCCTGGAATCGATAAGGGGGGAATGATGACGACGGAAAGCGGAGTGTCACTGGAAGCGCGGGGACTGACACGGGTCTATCGCCGGGGGAGTGAGGATATCCGTGCACTTGACGGCGTATCGCTGCAGATTCGCCGGGGAGAGTTTGTCTCCTTCATGGGCCCCTCCGGCTCCGGCAAGACCACTCTGGTCAACCTCCTCGGCTGCCTCGACAACCCCACCTCGGGGGAGCTTGAGCTTGCCGGCAGAAGCATCTTCGGCGGCGGGAGGATCCTCTCCGAGAGGGAACTCACCCGGATCAGGCGGGAGGTCTTCGGCTACATCTTCCAGAACTTCTACCTCATCCCGACCCTCACCGTGCGGGAAAACGTGGCGCTCCCGCTCGCTTTCTACCGCAAGCCGGGTGTCGATGGGGAGGTGGAAAGGCTCCTCGGATTGCTCGGCATGGAACACCGGCTGGACCACCTGCCGGGGCAGATTTCCGGCGGGGAGATGCAGCGGGTGGCCATTGCCCGTGCACTGGTGAACCGCCCGGAGATCCTCCTCGCTGACGAGCCGACAGGAAACCTCGACACGAAACGATCGGAAGAGATCGGCGAAGTCCTGCAGGAGCTAAACAAAAGCGCGGGGCTGACCATCGTCATGGTCAGCCACAACCCCAACCTCGCCCGCCTCGGGGGAAGGCTCATCGAGATGCGTGACGGCCGTGCGTATGAGAGCTGACTGCATCCCACAAGAAGGCATTTATGTAAGGGCGGGGGGCCGACTGTGCAAAAGGCCGGATCCCTAGTGGATCCGGCCTTTTTTTGTCATGGGAAGTCGATCTCAATCAAAGTGCAGAAGCCGGGTTGAGGAATTTATTTCTGCAGCCAGCGGCCGTTCTGCAGCTGTATCCACCACCCCGGTTTCGCCGCGTCACGCTTGGTTTCGGCATAGGTTGCCGCCGCCTTGCCCAGTATCTGGTCCAGTGCCGCCTTTGTTTCCTGCTGTTTGTTGAGTTTCAGGATTGCCTTTGCCATGCTGCTTATGACCGTCTTGCGGCTCTGGTTTTCTGCAGCCACCAGCCCCTCATCCGGGGGGGTGATTTTCGCCTTGTCCCGCACGGTTATCAACCCCTGGTTGGTCAGCCCGACAGCCCCGCTGGCGAAGAGGGTGTTTAGCCTCGGCAGCCTCTGGTTCATCTCGTCGTAGGCCTTCAGGACTTCCGGCATGCCGGAGAGTTCTATTGCCAGGGCATCGGCATCATTTTCGACGGCGTGGGCCACAGAGATGAAAGAGAACGTCGGGAATTCATCGAACAGCCGGCTCTGGGGCTTAGTCTCGGGCGCCTGCTGCTCCTCGGCCGGCTGTTTCTCCGCATCCGGCGACTTTTTCAGGAGCATGTCGTCGAGAGACTTGTACGCCTCTTTTGCAGCCTTCTCCGGGAAGTAGACGTTGACGGTTATGATGGCGCACGCGGCGAGAAGACCGCACCCACCTGCCAGCAGCCATTTTATCAGTCTTAACTTCATGTTGACCTCCCTATTCTCCTATCTTTATTGACTCACGCTGTAACTATACCACACAGGACAGACAAAGAAAGCGTCTCACATGCGCCTCATACGGAGGTGCAATCAAAATGATAACAAGAAGGCCCAGAGGAGGCAACGAAGACGTACGTTTCAGTACGTTGAGGAGCCGACTTTGAGCCCAACACAGTTAGCGTTTGATTGCGACTTCGTATCATTCCTGCCATTTAAATTCCGGTTCAACGGGGGCTTCAGCCGGAACTTTTGCTCCTGTGGCCGCCTTGCCACGGACAGTCGCCTCCTTGATGGCGTTCAGGAGATGGTCGAGGGCGATCCGGTTCTGGCTCGGAGCAATGGCGACACTCAGGTCGCGGATGCCGAGGATATTTGTGTGGGAGATGTCGAGGGTCTCGAAAGTCAGGTACCCTTCATCGAGGATGGCGTTGATCTCCGCCCGGTCAAAGGGACGGTCGGCGCGGAAGAAAAAACCCTGTAACTTCTTGCCTGACAGCCGCTGGAGAAACTCTTTGCTGACGAGCATCTTTTCACCGGAACCTTCCCGTGCCCAGAGGTCGATGAAGCCGGAAAGCCCTTTCATGCTCTTCCCTTGGGAGGAGAGGCTGACTACGCCGTCAACCCGGCCGGAAATATACCCCTTGATCTTGGGCATTACATTGCAGAGCTGCTTCAGACTGAGGCCGTTGATGAGGAGATCCCCCCGGTAGTTGGCCCCCTTCTGCAGCGCGAAGTATCCCTTGCCGAGCAGGGCACCCTCAAAGAGCGACGAACTGAGGGAGGTGACTTTCGTGACGCCGTTCCCGGCCGTGACCTGCAAAGTCAAGGCGCCGAGCGCGAGCGGGCCGAAACTGACCTTGCCGACAGTGACGGATTGGCCGCCGCCGGGCAACTGGCGCAGCTGCTGAAGGAGCTGTGGATAGTTTGCCCGGCTGAAGCTTACGGCATCAGGGGTCGCGCCGGTCGTTACACCCGGGAAATTCAGGGAGAACGGCAACCTGCCGTTGATGTCAGCCGCACTGAACTTCTGCGACTCCACCTCCAGCCGGACACCCTTGAGGAAAAGCTCCCCGTCCAGCAGGTTTTTACCGTCCCGGACGTCGATGGTTGCTTCGGCCGCCACTGAGCCGTCCGCGGTTGCTTCCTGGAGGAATCGCGGCAGGACATTGACAAAGGGGTCAATGAGGTTGTTGACGGAAGTCTGCGGCAGGGAGAAGAAAAGGCTCCCCTGCCGCTGCGGCGAGAGGGAGTTACGGATCTCTCCTTTCACCCGCAGGGCTACCCCTTGGCCGGCAGTGAGGACAGCTTCGCTGAGCGAGACCTTTTGTCCGGAGATTTCGCCGGCCAGGCTGATCCCTCCTCCGGCAAACAGGGTCTTCCCGCCGCTGCCGGTTAGTGCGATGCCTTTCCCCCTGGCGACAAAACGGCAGGCGAGTCCGTCCCGGCGGGAATAGCCGCCGCTAGCCGTGCAGTCGAGCAGGCCATCCGTGAGAGCCACCCCCCCCCGTCCGGCCATAACGTCGCTAGCCATTGTCAGGCGTCCTTCCCTGAGCCCCAGGTGGAAAGCCCCCCCCTCTTCGGCAGCAAAAGGGTTGAAAGAAACGTCGCCGTTTAACGCCCCCCCCAGGAGTGTGCCGCTGAAATCTCCCCGTCCGCCCGACCGGGAAAAGGCAAAACGGGCTGCAGCTGAACCGACGGGCTTTCCCTGCCAGAAAACACCTCCGCTGGCGACATCGGCCGTTCCTTCCAGCCACCTGCCGCCAGGTTCAGCAGCGTAGCTGCCGCGCAGTGTGCCGGAAAGCCCTGTCAGCGCAACCTTCCCCTGGCGGATTTCACAGCCGGCGATCTCCAGTGCGAGCGGGTAACGGACCATTGCCGCACTCGTTTCTTTTACGGGTATCCGGGCAGTGAGACGGGCGAGGCTGACAGTGGTGCCGTCCAGACGGAAGGTGCCGTCGGCAAGAATGACCATTCCTTCCGCCAGGCTGTAGGAGAAGCGCGCATCGGCCGTTTTCCCGTCCAGCGCCAGGGCGCTAAGCTGTGCATTCCCGGATGCAGCAAATCGGCCGCTTTTCCTGCCCATCTGTGCAGCAATGACGCCGTTTTTCATGGCGAGGGTTTTGTTACCCCTTTTGCCCTGCAAGGCCGCCAGCCGGGCAGTGGCCGCTGCGCTGAAGTCCTGCGGCCCGCGGCCGGTGCCGTCCAGAGAAAGAGAGGCGCTACCGGAAGCGAGGTGCAGACCGAACTTCTCCAGCAGGGGATTTACCGTCGAAATCGCAGTGGCCGGTATCCGGAGAGAAACGGTAACGGGCTCGACCGCCGCTGCTCTGAAGCCGAGGCGGCCGCTAAGCGGAATCCCCATGATTCTGGCTGACAGGGAGGGAATCTCCGCCGTGAGTGGTTTCATCCGCGGAGAGAGGTTAACGCTGAACGGAGCGTCCACAGCTTCCAGAAGGGCCTTACCGCGGGATTCGCGGAGTGACAGCTTCCCTTGCACGAGCACGCCCGTTTCCACCCTTGAAAGGCAAAGCGTCGCGTCAAGGCCGCTGAAGAAGAGCCGGCCGTTCCCGGACAGGAAACCGTCATGGAGCATGAAGCTCCCGGTCGCACTGGTTACTCCCAGGCTGCCGTTTCCGGAGATACGAATTGCGGTGCTGCCGAGCTTGCCGCCAAAGGCCAGCTTGCCTTGCTCCGGCAAGAGGAACGCAAGCTGGCCTAAGTCGACCTCGCCAATGTCGGCGTCAAGGGTAAATCTGCGTTCACCCCTGAGGTTACTGGCGGTTCCGGCTGCCTGCAGCTTGATGAGCTTGTCGACCGTCAGGGCGAGGGTCTCCAGCCTGGCTTCATCGCTCTGCAGGTTATAGTCGGCGGCAACGGTCAGGGTGCCGGCCAGAGGCAGCGTTCTCCTGGCTGAGGACATGGCGAGCTGGCTGAACTCCACTCTGCCGGCAGCCCGGAGTCGCCCCTCATGGAGACCGGCAGTCACCCGGAGACTCCCTTTCCCCCTTTCCAACAGCCGCGCATTTTTCAACCGCAGCATCCCGGCAAAACTCTTGAGGGAGAGCGACGGCGCCGTCAACGAAAGGTCGAGCGCGGGGTCATTCCCGGGGCGGGCTTTCCCCTGGATGGTGTAGTGATTCTCCGCAGCATCCTCGAAGGCGAGCTCTATCCGCGAGTCTTTCGACCCCTTCGTCGCCAGGTTGAAGATGTGCAGCGAAATCCCCTTTACGCCCCGGCCGTTGACCTGGAATGCTCCGTCTTTGACGACTAACTCCTTGATGAACACTTCGGCAGCGGCCGGTTTCTTACCGGCGAAAGATTGACGCAGCTGCGAAAAGTTCCAGACACCGCTGCTGTTTTTCCGCAGGTCGAGCCTGACCCCTTCGAGGGCGATGAGGCGAAAACTTCGTCTGCCGAGGAGGAGTTCCCCCCAGCGCGGCGCAATGACGATGGCGTCTGCTGCGGCAAGGCTGCCGGGCGGGAAATCGGCAGGATTGGCCAGCGACACCCCCGTGAGACGGAGGGTGCCGCCTGAGGTATCCAGGCCGGCCACTTTGACAGGCTGGCGGAGGACGGAGGTGAGCAACCGGGATAGATGGGTTGCTGCAAGGGGGGTAGCAAGGTAGATTTTCAGGGAAATGGCGCAGAGAAAAACAACAGAAAAAACTGCGCCTATGCCCCGGAATAGGACCTTTCTCGCTTTCCCGCTCGTATCTTTTCTGTTCCCGGCGTCACTCATGCGCGCACAACCCCCGCATGGAGACTTTAACCCGAAATCCCCGCTTTGACAAGAAGAGGCCGTTTCCCGTCAAAGGATCGGGAAGCCGCATGTGGGTTCAGGCTCGCTAAAGCCGACATTTCTTCGGTTTCCTGTTGTTACCGGCGCTGTAATCGGTTACAATCCCTGACGGTGATTTGCCCAATACTGATAGCCATGGAGCGACGTTTGTCGATGCATACTCCCGCCATCTCGAAGAGAACGACCGTTAGCGCCGCCCTAGTGCTCGGGGCCCTCGGCTTTGCCGGGAACTGTCTGTACTTCCACCTCTTTTTCAATATCAACATCTATTTCGGTTCGCTTTTCGTCATGATCGCGCTGCTGCGCTACGGCACAAGGGCCGGCGTGCTTGCGGCCGCCATTGCAGGAAGCTACACCTGGATCTTCTGGCATCATCCCTGGTTGCTGGTGATCCTTGTCGGCGAGGCCTGGTTCGTCGGACGCATGCTCAAGAAGTCCAAGAATATCGTGTTCCTTGACACCCTCTACTGGCTCTGCATCGGCATACCGCTAAACCAGTTCTACCAATACTTTCTGCTCAATAACGACCTTTCACTGGCAACACTGCTGACGCTCAAGAATGGAGTCAACGGTATCCTCAATGCGCTCTTCGCCGCCATCCTGCTGCACATTGCCAGTCTCATGCCTTTCTCGGGGCGTCACCGGACACAGCTCCCCTCCATGCACCAGGTACTCGTGACCTCCATGGTCGCAGCCATTCTCATCCCGGGGATCAGCTACGTAGTCCTCGAACTACGGCGGGACATCGACCAGGAAGAGTTGCAGGTCAGTCAGCAGCTGAACACCACCACCGAGCTGACCCGGCAGCTGATCGAAACCTGGCTCGCCGACAAGACCCACGACGTTCAGACCCTTGCTTCAATGGTCGGCGACCCCCAGAGCGTCCCCTCCCGCCAGATTCAGGAAAAAGCCGAACTGGTCAAGCGGGTCTCGCCGCATTTCGTCAAGATGTCGGTCCAGAACAGCAGGGCCGTTTCCGTTGCCTTTGTTCCGGCGGTGGATGAACAGGGGCGCTCCAATGTCGGCAAAGATTACTCGAAGATGCCCTACCACCGGCTCCTGCGGGAGACCCTGCGGCCGGTGGTGTCCGATATCGATTACGGCACCGTGTACAAGGGCCCCCGCCTGGCACTCTTCGCGCCGATCATCATCAACGGGGAATTCCGCGGCTACTGTACCGGTGTCGTCGAAACATCGCTGCTCATGAAGCAGCTGCAGATCATCTCGCAGAACCGCTCCGTGGACATCACGCTCCTGGACCGGAAACGACAGGTCATTGCCAGCACCAATCCCGGTCTGCGGATGATGCAACACCTGGAGCCGCGCCAGGGAGGAGATCTCCGCTGGCTGGCGAACAAGGCCTACCAGATAATCCCCCGGATTGCCGGCAAAACCGACATGCGGCGCTGGCAAGAGGGATCCTTCGGCATGGACTCGCCCCTCAACGACGACGTACCCTGGACCATCGCCATCGCAATGCCGATGAAACCCTTCCAGCAACTCCTCAATTACAGCGCCAGCCGGGGCTTAGCCCTCACGCTCTGCCTCATCGTCTTTGCCATTGCCGCAGCCCAGGCGGCAAGCGCGGCCTTTGTCCATCCCGTTGCCCGGCTCGAAGAACTTTCCGCGACCCTCCCCGCCGATCTGATCCGGCACCAGGAAATGCGGTGGCCGGAAAGCGGCATCCGGGAGGTAGCCGGCTTGATCGACAATTTCCGGCAGATGGCGGCAACACTGGCCAACTACGTTTATGAATTGCAGTTGCTCAACGAATCGCTGGAGAGGAGGGTGGCCGAACGAACCGAGGAGGTCCTCCACCTCAACGAGGAGCTGGAGGAGCGGGTGCGGACGAGGACCGCGGAGCTGGAATCGGCGCTGAGGCACATGGAGTCCTTCTCCTACTCCATCTCCCATGACCTGCGCTCACCGCTCCGGGCGGTGAACGGCTATGCCGAAATCCTCCGGGAGGATTTCGGGCCGAGCCTTCCAACCGAGGCCCATGAATATCTCCGCAAAATGGCCGGAAACGTGACGCGGATGGGCGATCTCATCGACGACCTCCTGACCTTCTCACGACTCAACCGCCAGCCCTTGCTCATAAAGAGCGTAGATGCCGCAGCCATGGCGCACCAGGTCCTGGAGGAGCAGGATGGCGAGCGGGAAGGGCGCGCGGTCGAGGTCATCATCGGCGACCTCCCCCCCTGCACTGCCGATCCGTCGCTCTTGAAGCAGGTCTTTGCCAATCTCATCGGCAACGCGCTCAAGTACAGCCGCAGGCGGGCGGACGCCCGCATCGAGGTGGGAAGCTTCCTCCAGGACGGCTCAACGGTCTATTTCATCCAGGATAACGGCGAAGGGTTTGACATGGCGTATGCGGGCAAGCTCTTCGGGGTCTTCCAGCGGCTCCATTCACAGGCCGACTTCGAAGGGACCGGCGTCGGCCTCGCCATCGTCCACAACATCATCAACCGCCATGGCGGCAGGGTCTGGGCGGAAGCGGAGGTCGGCAGGGGCGCCACCTTCTTTTTCACCCTGCCGCCCCTCCAGCTATGACGGCCACGGAGATACCCGTGGTGTGTGCGGTTATTACCTTGCAGTCAGGCTCAGCGACCGGGGTCCGGCTGTGAAGGTCCTCTTTGTACATCCCCGCGGCAGCAACTGGCTCAAGGGAATGAAAGACATCAGCTCGATCTTCAATATCATGCCCCCCCACGGCATGATGAGCATCGCCGCCTTTCTTGAACAGCGGGGGATCGCCACCGACTTCATCGACTGTTACGCGCAGCCCCTTCCCCTCGAAGCCCTGGTCGTCGAAATTGCCCGCAAGGCGCCCGACGTGGTGGGCTTCTCCTGCACGACCTCGTCGTTTCTCGAAGGATACCGGATTGCCGAACGCCTGAAGGAGCGGCTCCCCGGGACAAGGATCGTTTTTGGCGGCGCCCATGCCTCTTCGGTCGGGGTCTCACTCCTGGAACGTTTTTCTGCCATCGATTTCCTGGTCATCGGCGAAGGTGAAGTCACATTCCATGAGCTGGTGACCAGCAGATTCTGTGACATTTCCGCCATTCCCGGGATCGGCTACCGCAAGGACGGCCTCGGCGCCTTCTCCGGCACGCGGGAGCTGATCGCCAATCTTGACGATCTCCCCTTCCCCGCCTATCGCCGCCTGCCCGGTTTCCCCCGGCGCTACAACCTGCCGCTCTTCAGCTACCCCACATCCCCCAACAGCAGCATCATCTCAAGCCGTGGCTGTCCCTACTCCTGCTCCTACTGTGACCGCTCCGTCTTCAGCCGTGGCTTTCGCTTCAACTCGCCCGAGTACATCTTCGAACACGTCAAGATGCTCAACCGGGACTACGGCATCCGCCACGTCTTCTTCTACGACGATCTCTTCACCTTTGACCGGGAGCGGGTGGCCCGCTTCTGCGAGCTGAAGGAGCGGGAGCGGCTGCCGGTAAGCTACAACTGCATCGCCCGGCTGGAGCACGTGGACAGTGATCTGATCGCCCTTTTGAAACGTTCCGGATGCTGGCAGGTCAACTTCGGCATTGAATCGGGTGACCCGGAGGTGGTTAAAAAGCATCGGAAATTCTTAGGCCTGGACGAAATCGGCAGCAAGCTGCAGATGGTGAAGGACGGGGGGATGCGGGTCAAGGGGCTGTTCATGATCGGCCTGCCGGGGGAGGATGAGGCCGCGATCCGCCGCACCATCGACTATGCCCTGTCACTGCCGCTGGACGAGATCAACGTCACCAAGTTCACCCCCTTCCCCGGTGCGCCGATCTACCGCACCATTCGTGACCAGGGGGAGTTCATCGAGGAGTGGCAGGCCATGAACTGCCTGAACTTCGTCTTCATCCCCCACGGCATGACCAGGGAGCAGCTGGAAGGGCTCTATAACGAATTCATCAGTCGTTTCTACCGGCGCAGCCGCATCCACTGGGGTTACACGAAAATGCTCTGGAAATCGCCCCACAGCGTCGCCACCTTCGCAAGGAATCTGCCCGAAATCCTCAAATTCGAGTTGAAACAGAAATGGTGAAGGCAATGAAACGGATATTCGGCCGCGCAGCAGTGGTCACGAGCGCCGTCCTGCTCTGTGTGGCTACCGCCGCCGCAGAGACGGTAGCAAACGTTTCCCGCGAACTGGCCTTCCTCGGCGGCTACGGCATCACCCACCGGGGCTTCGGAGATACCCGCACCCAGGTGCAGACGGTCGACGCCATCGGCAGGTTCGGCTGGTTCCTCTCGGATGAGGCAGGCAGGGGAAGCTGGTACCAGGGGCGACACGAACTGCTGCTGGAACTGCCGCTGCACCTGACCGTCGACCCCAAAACGCGCATCATGACCGGCGGCTATCTACTAGGGAGCTGGAAGTTCACCTCCTTCGACAAGGTCTACCCGTACGTTATCGCCGGCGGCGGGGTACTCTACAACGACCTGGGGCTCGCCACCCAGGGCACCCGCCTCAACTTCTCCTACCAGGGGGGGACCGGCCTCCAGTACCTCATCGCACGGGATATGGCCGTCACCATGGAATACCGCTACCATCACATCTCCAACGCCGGCACCGCTGAACCGAACGAACCGCTCAATTCCAGCAAGGTACTGGTCGGTATCAGCGTCTTCCGCTGACACAAAAATTCTGAAGACTTTTTCCTCCGTCAGGGGAATACCGCCAAGGCATCCGATTCGCCTTGCGCCGATAAGGGTGGGAAAGGAAACTGTCTTGTGATAATGTGTCGCAGAATACTCTGCGGAGCGCTGTCGTCCTGGTTCGCTCGGGCTCGCAAAGGGAATCGGAATGTCTGAAGAATTGTCAAACCACATGCAATCCCGCCTCCGCCACCAGCAGTCTCCTCCACGGCTCCTTCTCATTTACCCTGCGACGCACAAGCTCGGCTGGGTCAAATATTTCCAGCTCCCATCCCTATCTCTCCAGCAAGTTGCCGCAGTAACTCCTCCCCACTGGGAGGTGACCCTCGTCGATGAAAGCCAGGACCCTATTCCATACGGCAGACACTTTGACCTCGTCGGCATCACTGCCATGACCCACCAGGCGACACGGGCCTACGAAATTGCCGATCAACTAAGGCAAGAAGGGGTTCCGGTCATCATGGGGGGGATGCACCCGACTGTCATGCCCGAAGAGGCTCTTGCCCATGCGGATGCAGTGGTCATAGGCGAGGCGGAGCCGGTCATGGCCAAGCTCCTCGACGATTTTCTCGGCGGCAGACTGGCAAAAGTATACCGTGCTCCGATACCACTGCACGACAAGCTCGTTGTCCCCTGGCCGAGCCGCGAGATCCTGGCCGGCAAGCGGTACCTCACTACCCAGACCGTCCAGGCCAGCCGCGGCTGCCCCTATGATTGCGCTTTTTGCACCGTTACTCCCTATTTCGGAAATCGCTTCCGCTACCGCGATTCTGCCGATATCCTCGCCGAAATTCGCTCTTTCCCCCGAAAACTCGTGATTTTCCTGGATGACAATCTTCTGGGGGATCCTGCAAAGGCAAGGCCGATCCTTGAAGGGATGGCGGAGTTGGGGATACGATGGGGCTCTCAAACAAGCCTGCGCTTTGCCGAAGACCGGGAGCTGCTCAAACTCGTCGCCCGCTCCGGTTGCATCGGCCTCTTCGTCGGGATCGAGTCGGTAACAGGACCGTTTTCCCTGCTCGCTAAATCTGGCGGGCAGACGCTTCAGGCCGACCTTATGAAGCGGGTCAGGGATGCGGGCATTATCCTCGAGACTTCCCTCATCTTCGGCTTTGACGATCACGACCAAAGCATCTTCGACAAGACGCTCCGCTTCGTTGAGGAATGTTCTCCGAGTGTCCCCACCTTCAACCTTCTGACCCCTTATCCGGGAACAGCACTCTTTCGGCAGTACGAGCAGGAGGGGCGTCTACTGCACAGGGACTGGAGCCGTTACAACCACTCGGAGGTAGTCTTCCGGCCGAAGCTGATGTCGCCAGAACAGCTCTACCGTGGCTGGGTGGAGGCGCGCAAGGAGGCTTATGCCTGGCCTTCCATCCTTTCCCGCGTCTGGAAAAACCCGGGACGCCGCTTCACAAACCTGGCATACAACATTCTACGCAAGGGACCCAACGATCGCCTTAAGGCCGCTGGTGCGGATGAGCTCTCTTTTTGCCAGCCATTGAGGGAAACGGTAAAGAATGCCGATGCCGCGAAACATCCCCGGGACCCTGAACATGCGGGATAGCAACGCCGCCAACCGCGAATTCTATGATGTTCTCTGGTCCGAGTCTCACCTTAAACGGTCCGAACGTTTCAATACGTGGCCGCTGATTTCCGAGTTGCTCCCGCTTGCCCCGGCGCGCCTGGAAATCGGCCCAGGCCTGCGCCCGCGCCTGCCAATTTCCGGCACCTATTTCGTAGACATCAGCCCCCCGGTGATTGAAAAGCTGACGACACGCGGCGGCATCGCAGTGCCCGGTGAAATTACTGATCTACCGTTCAGCGATGGGAAATTCGAACTCGTCTGTGCTTTTGATGTCATCGAGCATACCGTGGATGACCGGCGGGTTTTCGGCGAGGTAAGCCGTGTGCTTAAGGAGGGAGGTTTCTTTATCTTTTCCGTTCCCCTGCATGCCAGACTCTGGACGAAATTCGACGAGTTCGTTGGCCACGTGCGAAGGTATGATCCTGCTGATTTGCCGGCGCTGCTTGCGGCCCATGACATGGTACTCGAGAGAAGCGCCGCATACGGCATGCAACCGGCGAACCCCAGGCTGTTGGATTTCGGTTTGTGGTGGCTAATACATCGCCGGCGGGAGGCGATGTGGTGGTACAATAAGGTCCTGATGCCGCTGGGAATGTTTTTTCAAAAGCGATTGAAATTCGTCGATGGACTGATCGACGCGCCCGGTGTCGATGAGATTGTTCTGGTTTGCCGGAAGCGGACTACCCCCGCACCTCGGGAGCCGAAGCTCACTTCTCCCCTTTAAACGCCTTGCCGACATCCTTCCCCATCTGCTTGAAGGCGTGGCCGGTCTCCTTGCCCGCTTTCTTGAACCCCTTGCCGACCGCCTTGCCCGATTTCTTCGCCACTTTGCCGGTGGCCTTCCCCATTTTCTTGAACCCCTGGCCGACCTCCTTGCCCCCCTCTTTGAAGCCCTCCCCGGCGCAAACCGGTACAGCCACCGCCAGCAGCAGGACAGCTGCAATCAGCAAACGCATGCGCATAAGTTCCTCCTTAGCTTTTTTCAGGCCTTCTGCCTGTTCCGTCTGAAGTGTAGCATGATCGGTCCCGAATGTCAGCGATTCGCTCCCCGTTGCCCGTGAACTCCGGGCGGGATGGTGGTATACTTGTGCCACACCGGAGTGAAAACGTCATGATCCGACGCCGTGAGTTTCTCCATCTTGCCGGCGGCGCGCTGCTTTCCCTGGCCATGCCGGGATGCGCCGCCAGTCCCCCTTTGCGAAAGGACGCCGTCCCCGATTTCGGCGGGCCGGACCGGCCGTGGCTCGGCCTTGCCACGTCCCTGCGCGAAGAGCACGTCTATGAGGCCCGGCTGGAAGGGCACCTGCCCGCGGCTCTGCGCGGGACACTCTACCGCAACGGCCCCGGCCTGTTCGACCGCGGCGGCCTGCGCAAGCGGACCCTGCTGGACGGCGACGGCATGGTGCAGGCGTTCCGTTTCCACGGGGAGGGGGTGCAGTACCGGAACCGTTTTGTCCGCACGCCGAAATTCGTCGAGGAGTCGGCAGCCGAGGCCTTCATCTACCCCACCTGGAGCACCCAGGCACCGGGCGGCTTCTGGGCGAATTTCTGGCCGACCGACCGGCTCCTCGGCCAGGCCGGCGTCTCGGTCTACACCCGCAACGGCAGGCTCTACGCCTTCGACGAGTCGAGCCTGCCGTTCGAGCTCGATTCCGGCACCCTGGAGACGGTGGGCCAGAGCCGGCTCGGGCTCGCGGACGGCTTCACCATCTACTCCGCTCACCCCAAGCTGGACCCCGTTAACGGCGAATGGCTCCACTTCGGGGTGCGCTACGGCCCCAACCCCGCCCTGCATTTCACCATTTTTTCTGCCGACGGCGGTCTCAAGCAGCACCGGGCCATCCCCATGCCGCGCTACGTCTACCTGCACGACTGGTTCGTCTCGGAGCGGCACCTGATCGTCAGCCTGCAACCGGTAGAAATCAGGTTCTGGGGGTTCCTGCTCGGTTTGCGCAGCATCGCGGATTCGCTCCGCTGGCGCCCCGAAGAGGGGAACCTGCTGCTGGTCCTGCCGCGCGACGCCGGCGGCGAGCCGGTTTTCATCACCACTGAGCCCCGCTACATGTGGCACTCGGTCAATGCATGTGAAGTTGGCGGAGAGATCATCGCAGACTTTATCGGCTACCGCAACCCCGACCATTTCGTCGGCCCGGACCCGGTTATCTCGGCCGTCATGGTCGGGCGGACCGGCCGCTTTGACTACCCCGGCGAACTGCGGCGCTACCGGATCGATCCCGCCGGCCGGACTGCACGGGAAGAGCTGCTCGACAAGGGAAGCTACGAATGGCCGCGGATTAATGAACAGCACCGCTGCGGCCGCTACCGCTTCGCTTATCTCAGCAGGACGCGGCCGGGAGAGTTTTTCTGGTCATACGTGGTGCGGGTGGATATGGAAAGCGGGAGGACAACGAGCTGTGATTTCGGCGAGGAGAGCTATTGCAGCGAACCGGTGTTCGTCCCGAGGCAGGGGTTTCGCTATACGCCGGAAGCGGCCGAGGAGCCGGGATGGATCCTGAGCCTGGTCTACGACAGCCGCAGCAGGAAGAGCTTCCTGGCGGTGCTGGACGCGGAGCATCTGGCCGACGGTCCGCTGGCAAGGGTCCATCTGAACCACCATGCGCCGTTCAGTTACCACGGCTGGTGGCAGGCGGCAACATAGGTTTGAAGATGGGTCAAATCTCTGACGTTTTCCCACCGCTGCGGATGAATGCCGGCAGCGATACCAGGGTGAAGAAGAGCGTAGCGCCGATGCCGTAGTTGGTGGCCCAGCCGATGGAGGCCAGGGCGCCGTAATCGGCGAAGGCCAGCGAGCCGAAACCGGCGATAGTGGTCAGGGCGGAGAGGAAGACCGCCCGGCCAGCCTGGACGAACTCCGCCTGCTGCAGCTCCGGGGGAACGGCGGCGGTCCGGTGGCCGATATGCAGGCCGTAGTCGCTCCCCATCCCGAGGATGGTCACCAGCACCATGGCGTTCATGAAATTGAGCCCCATCCCTGTTGCCACCATCAGACCAAGCATGGCGATCACCCCGGCAAACACCGGGCAGAGAGAGTACAAAACCCCGGCAAGCGTCTCGAAATGGGCCAGCAGCAGGAGCAGCACCAGCACACCTCCCAGAATGAACCCCTTGACGAAGCTCCGCTTCACCGATTCCGCCAGCTGGGCGCTGACCAGGTCAACGCTCGTGGCCCGCGCGGCGGGGTCGATTGCCGCGAGCTCCCTCAGGAACGCCTGCTGGTTGAACTCCTCCCCCTGGTAATGGAGATAGAACAGCAGGTGAAAGCTGCCGCCGTTTTTCAGCAGATGACGCTCGACCACGCCGCGCAGCGGCGACGCTGCAAGCCGTTCGATCGCCTCCAGCGGTGGAACCTCCCGCCCGGCATGAAGGGCGGAGATGCCGTCAATGGCCGACTGTAACGGCTCTGCAGCAAAGCCGTTCCGCTCCAGGGCCAGCCGCAGCTCCCGGCCGGGGTCGGTTCCGGCCAACCCTTCTGCCAGCAGGGCTTCGATCTCGGCCTGGACGCCGCGACCGTTGACGATCCCTTCGAGAGCGGAGTACGCGGCAATCTCCCCCTTCTGTCTGGTCCGCTCAAGTAAGAGGGCGACGCGGGAACCCCGCGCCAGCACGTCCTCCAGCCCTTTACCTTCCACCGCCAGCAGCATCTGCTTCGGGGTGATGCTCAGGTGCCGCTCGATCTTCTCCTGAGCGAGCAACGCCTCCGACTGACGCGGCTGGAGGTTCTTCAGGTCCCCTTCAAAGGAGACGAAACAGGCGAGCACCAGCGCGCAGACGACGAGCAGCAGCGTTCCCCGCCGCACCGCTCCCGCCCGGTTGCGGGCAAATCTCCAAAGCGCTCCCAGGCCGAAGCCGGGAAGGGTTTTGTAGGCCGACGCGGGGAGCCGGCGCTCGGTGAAGTGGAGCAGGGGGGGGAGGAAAAAGAAGGTGGCATACATGGTAAACACCACGCCGAGCCCGACGAGGAGCCCCAGTTCGAACAGGGCCCGCACATCCGAGAGGGTCAGGGCAAGAAAGGGGAGCGCCGTGGTCATCCCTGACGTGAAGACGCCATGTCCCGTGTGAACGGACGCCAGGCGTAGCGCCTCGTCGAACGGCACCCCCGCGGCACGCTCCGAGTAAAAACGGTCGTAGATATGAATCGAGTAGTCGGTGCCGAGGCCGATGATCAGCGCCATGAAGGCGAAGGAGATGATATGGATGGATGAGAGAAAGAGGCCTGCGCTGCCGAGGGCCGGCACAACCCCGCAGAAGATGATGCCCGGCAGGAGGATGGTGGGGAGAAACCGCCGGTAGGTCAGGTAGAAGAGCGCCAGCACCACGAGCAGCGACGAAAGGATGCAGGCAACAATGTTCCGCTTCATGACCGCTTCGTCGATCACCGCGCTCAGATGGGCGCCGGTGCAGGAGATGCTGACCCCGGCCCCGACACGCGCCCGGTTGATCCCGGCCACCAGTTTCCGGGCGAAGGCCATATCCTGGACCGGGCGGGACGGTTTGGCGATAATGATGAGCACCCTGCCGTCACGGGAGAGAAAATAAGGGGAAGTCGGGTCAAGGTCCAGGGCCTGGCTCCCCCGCTTGAGGCGCGGCAGGACCAGGTCCCGCAGGTAGAGAGGATCAACGGCGATCAGCGGCGCGGCACTGCTCCCCGCCTGGCTGGCAAGCTCGGTGCCGGCCCGCTGGAGGGCGCGGTCCATCGCCCGGGGGGTCAGGGCGGCCAGGAAACGGGGGACTTCGGCGGGATCGAGAAAAACCTGCGGCCGGCTGACGGCATAACCGGCAAAGTCGGCAAAAGCCCGGGCTTCCGCCTTGTCGAACACCCGGCAGGTAACCTTGCTGAAGGCCGGCTCCCCGTCCACCCGGAGCGCCCGGAGCCGCTCCGCGAACGACTCGGCCTCGGAGGTGAGCTTCCCCTTTTCTCCTTCCAGCAGGAAATAAGCATCCTGGGCGCTGCCGGTCCATTCGAGGGAATCGAGAAACAGGCGCAGCGCCCCCTGCTCCGTCGGGAACAGCCTGAAGATATCGGACTCAAAGCGGACGGTCCGCAGGGTTGCCGCGGAAAGGAGAAGCAGCAGGAGCGCCGCCAGCAGCACGAGCAGCGGCCGCTCCCCCGTGAGCCGGTGCATCCAGTCAAGGTGCCGCCTGACAGCGGCATTGATCCCGCCGGTCAGTTTTTTCCGAATTTCGCTCAGCATGTGACAGGGAACTCCCTAAACCTCAGGCAACAGGTCTTCATACCAATTTCAAATCAAGGATGAAATCAAGGCGGCGAGGATCGAGGCGACGAAGGCGTACAACTACGTACGTTGAGGAGCCGAAGACGAGCCAACGAAGATAGCGCCTTGATTTGGAATTGGAATCACTCCAAAAGGAAATGCCGTTCGGAAAGACCGGCATTCTTCCGCATCTTCTGAAATTCGATGGCCGTCCGGTCGCCGTTCTGCTCCTCGATGACCAGCTTGCGCAGCCTACCGTCTTCGAGGAATGTCACGCTGAACGACTTGACCTGCCCCCCGGCACGGGGGGTAATCCGCAGGGAATGGACGGTGCCCCGTTGCTCGGCCCGGACATCGACCCCTTCGGGGAGCGAGGTCACCGGTTTCGCCAGGAACGTAAACCACTTCTGCAGCCCTTCTTCGGGGGGAAGGACGATGTGCTGGCTGATCTTCTCCTTTACAAGGAAAAGGTCGAGCACATTGTTCTTCAGGAGCAGTCGGCTTGCGTAGGGGGGGTAGATTTCCATGAAAAAGAGGTCGGGCTTTTTGAAGCGGACCGTGCCGCGCGCGGTCATGGTCCGCTTGAGCAGGGTCAGCTGTTTTTCCTGGGTGATTTCCGCCGTGAAGTCGGCAACATCGACAAAGCAGCGGCGCAAAAGCTCCAGGGACTCAAGCTCTTTGCCGAGAGCTGCTTGGGCGCAGACGCCCCCCCGGAGGAAGAAACACACCAGCCCGATGATGAGAAGCCCGCGCAGCATGGCTAGACCGTCCCGATGCCGAGGGTCAGCGTCGCGGCCGCCAGGACGCGGCCGTCAACGGCTACTTCCCCGGCAACCAGGTGCAGCCGGCCGAACGATTTGACGACCCTGACCGAAACGAGCAGGGCATCGCCCGGTAGCGGGACGCCGCTGAACTCCGCGTGATCGATGGCGGCGAGAAAGCCCTCCTCCCCCTCTTGACTGCCAACGGCAACTCCGGCCAGCTGGGCCATGGCTTCAACCAGCAGGACCTGCGGGAACGGGCAATCCGCGTCGGTAACCCGCTTTATTGCTGCTGCGCCGGTCCCCGCTTCGCAGGAGAGCAGCCGGTCGAGGCAGAGGAATGGGTTGCGGTGGGGAAGGTATGCGCTGGGGTCCGGGTTAAGCAGGGGCGCCTCCGGTTACGTCTATGGCAAAATAGGGACCCTGGGGGGACGCTGCCAGGTGCAACCCGTGCTGACCCTGCTTGAGCGACTCCAATAGGACCACCAGGGCAATGCCGCCCATGGCGAGGGAACGGCCGGTGATCCGGTGAACTTCGAGGCGCGGCCGGTCCGGCAGCCGCGCCAGCAGGGGGGCACAGAGGTCGGCGGTCCCCGAGAGCGATAACAGCGCCGCGGCCGGCAGTTCGGGCAGCAGTCGCCGCATCCCGTCTTCCTCCGCGCCGCGCGGGAGAAAACCGATGGTCCGCATTGTCCCGATAACTCCTCTGATCGTGGCGCCGCGGCGTTCGGCGCCGGCGCGGGTCTCCAGCACCAGGACCCCCGCCCCCTCGCCAAAGCCGGCCGCAAAGCTGCCCTGTTGCCCCATCTCGCGGAATGCCCTGAGCATCAGGGGGGTCAGTTCGTCGACGCCGCCTGCCAGCACGACATCGGCGCGCCCCTCCGCAAGAAAACGGCAGGCCATCATGACCGCTGACTCGGCGGAACAGAAGCGCTGGACAATGGTGACGTTCGGCCCCTGCATGCCGAACTCGATGGAGGTGTTGCTGGCGGCGGCGTTGGCAACGGTATTGGGGAAGAGCATCGGCGCGAGCCCTTCCACCCCGGAACCGAAATAGCCGGAGAGGAGCTCAGCGGAGTTGGCAATGCCGCCGAAGCCGCAGCCGAGCATGATGCCGACCCGTTCCGGATCGGCCAGTGGGAGGCTCAGGGCTGCAGTGTCGAGGGCCATCTTTGTTGCTCCCACCGCCATGAGACTGCAACGGTCCAGTTTGCGGGCCTTGAGTGGCGGCATGAAGTCTGAGGCCTTAAAGGCGTCGGCCTTGCCCCACAGCCTCCCTTCCATGCCGGCGATCTCCGGCGGTACCGGCACGAGCCTGCTCGTGCCGGACACAACAGCATCCCGTAACGGCACAGTGCCGACCCCGGCCGCGGAAATCGCCGAGTACCCGGTAACGACTATGTCTCGGGGAGAAACGATCATCGCTGCAGTACCAGTGAGGTGATGTTGCCGCCAAACGCGAACGAATTGGAGAGGGCCACGCCGGCGTCGGACCGCTTTTGCCCTTCATGGCAATAGTTCAGGTCGCACTCCGGGTCGCGGCCGCGGAAGTTGAGAGTCTGGGGAATGATGTCGTGGTTGAGGGAGATGAGCGTCGCCAGCGCCTCGATTGCTCCGGCGGCTCCCAGGCAGTGGCCGGTGAGCCCCTTGGTGGAGACCAGCGGCACTGAACCGGCCCGCTCGCCGAAAACCAGCTTCATCGCCCGTGACTCGATGAGGTCGTTGAGCGGCGTCCCGGTGCCATGGGCATTCACCCAGCCGACCTGGTCCGGCGTTAGTCCTGCGGCCTTGAGCGCTCCGGCCATGACCCTCGCGGCAGGCGCGCCGGTCGGCTCCGGCGCGGTCATGTGGTGTCCCTCACCGGCCACCGCATACCCCGCCACATAGCCGTAAATCCGTGCACCGCGACGCTGCGCGGCCGCCGCATCCTCCAGGACAAGGAAAGCAGCTCCCTCCCCCAGGGATAGCCCCTTCCGGCCGAGGCTGAAGGGGGAGCAGGGATCGGCATCTACCACCCGCAGCGCATTGAATCCGGCAAAGGTCAAAAGCGACAGGGTATCTGAGCCGCCGCAGACAACACCCTGCAGCTGCCCGCCGGCTATCTGGTCCGCTCCCCAGCCGATGGCCGTGGCCGACGACGAACAGGCGGTCGTAACCGTCAGCTGCTGTCCGGCGAGGTTGCACGCCTCGGCGATGACCGTCGCGGTCCGGTCGGGGAGAAGCCCCCGCAAAAGGGAGGGACGGCCCCTCTTCCCTTCAAGGGTCTCCTTGAGCCACTGCTCCGACTGGAACATCCCTGCTGCGCCGGCCCCCATGGAAACCCCCAGTTCGAAGGGAGAGTAATGAGCCGCGATGCCGCTGTCAGCTAGCGCCTCCCGTGCCGCGATCAGGCCGAACTGGTCGGCCCGGGAAAGCCGTGCCGCACTCCGCCGGTCAAAGTAGTCGAGCGGGTCGAACTGCCGGACCTGGGCACCGATGTGCGCGGGGAAAGGGCTCACATCGAACAGGTCGAGCGGGCCGATGGCGCTGCGGCCGGCAAGCAGCGCCTCGGTGAACCCTGCCACGTTCCTTCCCGCCCCGCAGAAAATGCCGAGGCCGGTTATGGCTACTTTTTTGTTCATAGTGATGACTCTCAAACAATCCCGCCGTCCACTACCAGGCACTGGCCGGTGATGTAGGCCGCCCCGTCGGAGGCGAGAAAGGCGACCGCCCCGGCGACCTCTTCGGCCCTGCCGATCCGCCCCAGGGCGGAGCTTTTCACGATCTGCGCCACCAGCTCCTGCTTCATCCCGGCAATCATCCCGGTCTCGATCAGGCCGGGGGCAACGGCGTTGACGCGAATCCCCATCGGCCCGACTTCCCGTGCCAGCGATTTGGTGAAGCTGATGATCGCCCCCTTGCTGGCCGCATAGTTGGTCTGCCCCGGCGTGCCGGTCAGTGCGGAAACGGATGAGAGGTTGATGATGACGCCGCGGCGGTTGCCGAGCATCTTGCGCACCCCCCACTTGCAGCAGTGAAAAAGTGGCGAGATGTTGTTCCGCATCACCGCGTCCCACTCTTCCTCCGCCATCATCGCCAGAAAGCCGTCGCGGGTTATCCCCGCGTTGTTGACCAGGATGTCGATGGAGCCGCTCTCCCGGGCCGCCGCATCCATCAGGGAGACCGCGCCTTCGCCGGTGCTCACGTCGGCCCTGATGGCGGTGATTGTGCCGGGCAGGTCGCGCCCCTCCGCCTCCAGGGCCTGGGCGGCCGTCTCGTTGCAAAGGTACGCGGCAAAGACCCGCGCCCCCTCCCGGGCGAAATGGAGGGAGATGGCCCGGCCGATCCCGCGGCTGCCGCCGGTGACGACGACTGTCTTATCCTGAAATTCCATACCGTTCAACTCCGTCAACCCCCCAACGGCCGCACATGGGTCCGGCCGAGCCGTTTCATCAGCTTCCAGAGCGGGCCGCGAACCGGGAAGTGGCGCATCGCCTCCAGCATGGCATCGCTGACATTGATCTCCAGTCCGGGCACGATCCAGTTCTTCCGCAGAAGCGCCTCTTCGGTCACTATAGCACAAAGGGAGTCCCTGACGCCAGACGAGATATAGAAGGTCGGTTTCAGCAGGGAATCCCCGACGGCGATGACCCCCTCGCTGACCGCCACTGCGTGGATCGCGGTACCGGGAAAGATGCGGATGCCGGTCATGGTGATGACCGCGGTGGGCATGACCTCGTCCATCAGCGCAAAGCTTTCCAGCACGGTTTCGCGGGTTTCCCCCGGCCCGCCGAACAGCAGGTAATGGGCAAAATCTACGCCGCACTCGCGGCAGAGGCGGGAAGCCGCCCGAACCTGGTCAACGGAGAACGACTTGGCGAGGCTTTTCAGCATGGCCGGCGAGCCCGAGTCGCTGCCGAACTCCACGGCATCGCACCCCGCATCCAGCATGGCCTGCAAGAGCACAGGCGTAATGAAGTCCGGGTTGATGAACGCCGACCAGTTGACCGGCAACCGCTCAGCAACCATGGCCCGACAGAGCTTTTCGGCGAATGCCGGCGGATAGTTGAAGATGTCATCGACGAAATAGAGGTAGGTGACGCCATATCGCTCCACCAGATCGCGGATCTCGGCGATGATCTCCGGGATGGGCCGGAGCCGGACCTCGCACCCTTCCAGGAGGGGATAGGTGCAGTAGATACAGGTAAACGGGCAGCCCCGTTTGGTCTGCAGGTTCGCCATCCCTCCGTCCAGGTGGTAGCGCTCGACCGGGAAGAGGCTCCGGTCCGGTGAGCCGATTGCCGCAACCGGCCGGGGGGGGAGCCACTCGGTCGCTCCGCGGCGCAGCACGCCGGGGAGGCCGGCCGGGCTCCTGTTTTCGGCAATGCAGTCCAGCAGCCGGGGCAGCACCTCTTCTCCCTCGCCGATCACGCCGTAGTCGGCACCGAGCATAGC
>Ga0210377_10000423_pt1 | contig 40512 bp, 58 predicted proteins | sample PLM4_65_b1redo_FD_155480 | JGI IMG/M metagenome (GOLD analysis project Ga0210377, IMG submission 155480) | Groundwater sediment microbial communities from an aquifer in East River, Colorado, USA - PLM4_65_b1 redo | ecosystem: Environmental > Terrestrial > Soil > Riparian zone | place: USA: East...
CGCCGCATCGATGATCAGCGGGATGTTATCTGCCAGCGTGGTCACAATTGTGATAATTGCCTGCACGACGGCAGGGATCAGCGTAGGCAGTGCGTCCGCCAATCCGGTTGCCAGGGCAATGATCGCCTGGAGCGCGGCATCGATGATCATTGGCAGATTCTCGATGATCGCATTCACGATCGTGAGCAGGATCTGCACACCTGCCTGCAGCAATGTGGGCAATGCCTGCACGAGGAAGTTCAAGAGCGAGGTAATGATCTCGGTTGCGGCGGTCAGCATCTGGGGCAGGGCTGCGATGATTGCATCCATAATGGACTGCATGATCGTCAAGCCTGCCTGCAGAAATTTGGGTGCCTGGTTGGCAATGTCGGTGGCGATCTCGGTGATCAACCCTGTTAGACCTTCCGCCATCTTCCCAAAATCGCCATTGGCGCCACGGATGATGTCTGAGAATTCCTTCAGGTATTTCCCCACACCATCCGGACCGAACACCTGCTGGAAGACCGGCAGAAAGTCTGCCGCGAGTGTTCCCAGCGTGCCTTTGAGTCCCGCCTGCAGGCTCGCCATTGTATCGTCGAAGGCTTCGAGCGCGGCTACATCCTCTTCGGACATCACGGCGCCTAGTTCATGGGCTTGTTTTGTCAACCGCTCCATTTCTGCAGGGCTTGTTTTGATAATCCCATTCATCTCCTGCGCGCTTTTGCCTAAGATCTGCATCGCCAGGGCATCCCGCTCTGTAGGGTTCTGGATCCTGCCCAGCGCAGAAATGACATCATCAAAGACTGCCTGGGTATCTCGTAAATGCCCAGCCGAGTCTGTTGTACTAACTCCCAACTTGTTAAATGCCAGCGCCATATCGCCCACAGCAGCAACTTCATCTTCGCTCTTACCTTCAGCAATTGCTTGATCGAATTTCTTCTGCTGGTCTGTGGCAGAGCTCATCGAACGAACCAAACGCGATTGGGCACCAACAATCGAGTCAAAACTTGTCCCCACCTGGTCGCCGATGAATTTCAACTCCTGCAAGCGAGTTGTTGATATCCCCGTTTGCACGCTCATATCCACCAGCTCTGCAGCTGCTTCGGAGGCTTTGAATACCAGGGCACTGATCCCGGCCACAGCCGCGATCGCAGCAGCACCCAATGCAGCAATTCCAGCCACAGCTCCCGCAGCAGCCACGCCAACACCAACCATGACACCTTTGAAGACTTTCATCTTCGTGCTAGTCTCGTCGGTATGCTCCCCAAGCTCCTCTGTGGAATCGCCCGCTTCATCGGTCCCCTCTTTCATGTTTTGTAGATTTTCTTCGGTGCCTGACAGCTCCACCTGCATTTTGTTGAGCGTCTCGGTCTCTTTGTTGAGCTTGATCTCTGCATCCTGCGCGGCGCGGCTGTTTTCCCCGTTCTCCTGCACGAGGCGCTTATGCTCAGCAGCCAGGGCAGCCACTTTTAGTTTTTGGACATCGATCTGACTTGTGAGACTTTTGACACGGTTCTCAAGCCCCGTCGCATCCTTGGTCCAATCCCCAAGCGCGGAGGCGGAGGCTTTGAAGCCACTCTCTAAAACGCGAAGTTCCCGATTTGCAGCAGCCAGGGCTGTCTTGAAATCAGAAGTGTCAATTCCGAGGTTTCCGGATAATCTTTCGACTTCACTATCCATATGAGTATGATCCTATACCCACAAAATGATTATTTATTGCTTCACGGGTCTAATACTTTTGCTTCGTCAAAGTAGGTTGTTTGTCCGTCTTCTCCAATTGCCCAAAAGTTTACAAACGGATTGGCATATGGCACATATAAATCAATGGTGGTTTTCCCCCAAACCGCATCATTTGCGTCCACGTGTATTTCTCCGGGCCATGCTCCTGCCGTATCGCTCACTGTAACAAGTCCCATAGAGGTACCGTTTATATGCCACACCGTCAGGTCTTTATGGGTGTTTGCTGGCAGGGTGATTTGCTGAGATGCACAACCTATCGCGCCGCCGTTTAGCGTAATTCGCAACCGATTATTTACCACACCCCCTGCAATGGAGGCGAGTATAGCGTCATACATACTTGACCAACCGTCTGTATTTGCAAAATCACCATTGGCAATAAAGTTGCGGGGAATATTGTTGGTGACCGTCTGCGCAGTCACATCGTCCAGGATCGTGCCATCCACTTCGCTGGCGATCCCACCGGTGAGATCGTCATATTCCCAGGTCACCACTTCCCCAAATGCGACTTCTGGAATGACATAGTGCACCACTTTATGATCGTCCTGGCGTGTGGCAGTATCAATCACAACAGCCACATCATCCACCTTGATCGTCACGCCGGCGGTGAAATCATCCGATGCCACTTCTGTGGAGAAGGTCACAACCAGGGTGGTCGCATCCACAGCACCGATCTCTGCAGAAGCATAGGAAGGTGTATCCAGGAAGACCAGATTCCGACCCTCGTTGCGGATAAGAAGCCCGGCAGAGTCATACAGGATCTCTTCCACCCGATAACCCTGTGCCAGGTAGCTCGCCACGGCGCCAGGGCGCACACGGATTGAATCAAAGGCGGAAACCATCAATACCTGGGACGTGGTGTCCAGACCCTCCCCGCCTTCGCTATAGCGAATGCCTATGACCTGCCAGCCGTCCGCCTGATAGGTGCCCAGCGCATCAGGATGGACGTTCATCAATGCGCTGTCCTTGACCATCAACAACTGGGTGAGCTGTGCCATGTTCGTACTCCTATAGCCAATCTACCTGATCCGCATAGGCGCGCTTGTGTCCATTTCCGCCGAAACGCGCCTCTTTCCATTGGGGATAACGAAACACGAACGGGATAAGGCTTTCGATATCGGTTTGATCGATCTCGCGCAGGCTCCAGTGGAACAGCTCCACCAGGCTGCATTTGAGATCCAGAAACCATTTCCCATCTCCGTCTATTTCTTCTTCGGAGATGGGCCCGGAGGGTTTGCCCTGGCAAATTCCAGGGTGAGGTTATTGGCTCGAGCCAGGATGGACCGCAGCACCGCTATGCATTCGATCAGGTCAGTCTGTTTCTTGACTTCCTCGCGCGTGAACTTGTTGCCATAGAACTCCACGATGAAATCAAAGAGTCCATCCGCATTGTCCTGACCGTCCTCGCTCATCTGCTTCTGCAAGTTGATGGCCATATCCAGCAGGTAGGAGGGAATGCGAGTGCGGCGCTTGGTATCGATCACCTCATCATCGTCATTGTAAAAATTAAGCTCAATAGGTGCTGCATCCATGTCTTAGGCCGTAGTGAAATCGTACGCGGTAATTGCCAGCGTCTGGCCATAGATATCGGTTGCGCCCGACACGGTGATGAGATAGGTGGTGGAAGCGCTTAGATTGGAATTGGGATTGATCGTGATGATCTTGTTGGTCCCATCGATCGTTATTGCAGCTGCAATGACCGCGCCCGCGTCGCTCACAAGAGAAATGCCGGTCACGCCAGTCCGCAACGCATTGTTGAACGTAAGAGTCGGGGAGACACTGACAGCCACACCCGTGGCAGCATCAGCTGGTGACGGGGTGCAGGTCAAGGCGCTGGCTGAACCAGCCAGGGGCACCTGAACCGCATCGAACCAGGTTGTGGCACTGAAGCCTGTGGTATCTTCGTCGCCAATCACGCGCTTGACCCCATCCAACAACGACGCATCGCCTAATAGATCAAATGGATGAACTGTCTTCACCGCGGTGTAGCTGATCTTCGCGGTCTTTGGATCGGGTGTATCGGTCTTCGTGGCTTGCTCTTCGCCTGGAGCAGCGAATTTGCCTTTTAGATATTGGAAGTAGCGATAGCTGCCGTTGGATTTTTCCGAACGAAAAGACAATGCGACATCGGGAGGGTTGCCCCCGTTGTCAAACATGCGACCGCTCGCAGCATCATACGTCTTACCCAGGAGGACGGATAGCACCTCCACCGGAATTCCGGTGGTTTCGAGATCGATCTTGGTCTCGCCCTCGCTGGTCATCACATCATAGGGACCATCGTCCGCATACTGGGTCTTGGAATTGCTGGCAGGCGCAGCGTTCGCGTTGATGAGCGGCGCCATGTAGGCAGGCGTGCCGGCTGTATAGGCATCGACATCATCCTGGGTCACCAGGGCATAGTAGAGATCGCGCAACCCCAGTGTGCTTTTGTATTCACCTTGTGCTATCATAAAAAACTCCTATACAAATATGTATTCTTTCGCCAGGCCATAATGACCCGTCTGCGGATCCTGGGGGAGCTGGCGTTCTCGACCTTTTTCAAACTCAGCCGCGAGCATGGCCGCATCCACATTCGGGAGTGAGACCAGACCGGTCCTGCTGAAAATAGAGACCTGGATCAAATGCGAGCGTTCGGTCTCCCCGTCATCGGCGTTCTGCTCCGGGAGACTGATGATCAGCTGGTACGTGATGAATGTATCCGGAAGAGTCGTGTTGCTCTTGTAGGGCGCCAATGAATAAGCCACAGCCGGGCTGAGAGTGCTCAGGGCAGTCTTCACGCGCTCGAAGATCGTGGTGGTCACACGAAACCCTCCCCTTTCAGGGAATTTCGCATCGCGCGCATGGCTGCGGCTTTTTTGGCTTTGAGCGCAGGCCGGATGTAGGGCTGAGCTTCCACAGAAGACGATCCATATTCCTGGACGTTGCCATAAATGGCAGTCTCTTTATCGCCGGTCATCATGCCGATCTCCACGTAGGAAAAATTACCATCCCTGTGCGGACCATCGATGCCCAGGTGAGCTTCGAGGTTATGCGTGTCCTTCGGCACCAGGACTTTCATCTCTGCCAGGATCGGCTCAGCGCCGGCTAAAAGCGCGCGCTGGGCAGCTGCATCCACATCCACACCGGCACGTGCCAGGTCTTCAAGATATTTGCCCAGGTTGCTCAGCTCAAGTTTGCCGGTGGTTGCCATCAGACACTGCCTTTCACGCGTTCGACAATCAACTCGACAAAGCGCCGTTGATCACGCACAGGATCGATGGAGAGGATCTGCCAATTTTCACCGCCTTTGATCACTCGCCAGGTCTCCTTGATATCCGTGCGATGGCGGATGGTGACAGTCGCGCGCTGCACATCCTTGAGAGCTTCATTCGTCACAGCTTCCTGACCATGGGAATTGATCCAGCGCGCGTAGACTGTTGGATTGGGTGTCACGTTTGCATAACTCGTGCTCTGCGCGCCGCCTGTGTCTTCTGAGATCGTAGGACTCTGCAGAGTGATCTGCGTCCGCATTTCGGCAGCGTTGATCGTGTAGCTCACGGCAGCACATCCTCTCCAGGCGATTTCAGGAACGCCACATAAATATTTGCGGAGAGATTACTGCTGTTCGTTTGCTGGAGAGCTCCACAGACGGAGATCCTGCTTTCAAATTTCAATTTTTGATCTCCGCTGACGCCATACACACCGACCAGGCTGATCACATCATCACCGACTTCGGCGCCATGGAGACTGATGCCCCCCACGCCGCTGAGACCATAGAACTGATATTTTCGATACTTCAACGCTTCCGCTTCGAGCTGGCTCAATGTTTGGTTGATTCCAAATTGAGGCGCATCCGGTCCTGCCTGAGCGGGATTGTCGTACCACTGCACCAGCAGGATCCCAGCTGCAACTTTGGCAACCGGATTGATCGTTGTGTCTGCGGTCCAATCTCTACCGGTTGCGCGCTTGATGAAATCGTCGATCTGCGGCAACAGCATCAACATCACAGCATCGCTGGTGTCTGTGCGGACAAAATTTGCGCCTTCAGCAGCGGTGAGGATGTTAGTCATTGTTATTCAGCGCCTTTTTTGGATCGCCTTGTAACTCTCTCTACAACCTTATCGACGTTTCCAGGAGTTTGATCCGATTTGCCGGGCAAATCGTCAGCCGGGCTTTTCGCCTTTGACTCGATAGGCACTGCCTGGATTGGGGGTGCAGGCTCTGGAGGACGGTCGATCACGACCCAGCCCTCCAGCTTATAAGCCTCGACCTTTTCAGGAGGGACGTTCATGCGTCCCTCACCCTCTTTTTGCATCAGGGCATGATCAGACATAATTCTGCCTTTCTCTCACAAGCGATGGTGAAGTCCTAACCTAACAGTATTGCAATGGCTTCGGGTTTCACAGCCTTTGAGCCCCACGCCAGGGATACCTCGATCAGTACAAGGTGATATCCAGGATAGACCGAAAGTAGGAAGGAGATTCCACTGTACGGATCGGTGATGATCTCATGCTCACCCAAAGCGCCCTCTTTCGGAAGTTCAGGAACGCGGGTCAGACAATGGATTGCATTGCGCTCGAAAGCGAAGTTGCCGGTGTAGTTGTTTCCAACTGCGACCGGATCATTATTTACCCAGGCGACCCGGTTGCCAGGCTTGGCAAGAACAATATCGCCATCGCCATCACCGGCGAAACCAGTATTGACCACGTACTTGTTCGTGTCACGCGCGGTCTTGGTGTTGGTAAGGATATCGCCAGCCAGAATCGTTCCCGTGCCAGTGTCTACATGAACGGTTGTTGATCCCGCAGCATAGCCGGCGGTTAGATCCGCCAGATAATTCGCAGCCGTGCCCTTGGGGTGAGCTATGATCTGAGAAGACTCATGAAAATCAAAACCTTGCAATCGTCCAAGATTTCCCTCGCGCAGCAGCTCCGCTGATCCAGCCTCGTTTACCTTGAACAAGCTACTTTGTTTGCTGCGGATATTTGTTCCAGTTGATGTGTTAAGCACAAAGTGCATGTCGCTTGTCCACGCACCGTTGTCCACCAGGATCTGACGGACTTGTGCAACATCTGAGAGATCGGCTGCGGTGCCAAATGGCGTTGCGCCGGCCGTGCCATAGGCGCGGGAGGCGCCCTGTTTCGCAGCCAGGAATAGATCATACTCAACTAAATTGATGATGCTTCTGAATGCCTGCGCGAGCTGATCCTGCTTCACGTTATCGTAGATTTTGCTGATCGATTTTTGTTCCTCCCCGCGCCAGACAAATGGCGCCTTGTAGGCCTTGCTGATGGCCATTTGTCCATAACCAACAGTCTGACCTGCTGGTTCGGAGGGGACCATGGCAGGCGTGACAGCGGTGGGAACGATCGTGGGAACAATTGGATAGGTAATGTTCTGGTTCAATGCCACCATGTCGGCGGATGGGTCCATAAAGACCGCACCACAAAAGCCAATTTGCTCGCGTAGTACACGATCGGCAGCAATCTGGGCATCTAACACAAGACCTGTTAATGTATTTGCGGTCATGTTGTTTACTCCTTATCTAATGATCTTCTTCAATTTGTCTATCGCTTCTAGCAAAGGCTAATCGCTAATTTGCCCACCGCTTTTAGCAAAGGCTAAACGATCTCTTGGCGAGAGCGCTCGATACTCATTGAGCCTCAAGCTCTTCGGGGTTATGAATTTCTTCCCCGGTGATCGATTCTCCTGGTCCGTTTGATTGGCGGGATCGGGTGGCGTGGTGAAGAGCGAAGCCGTGTTGTCATTCACCAGCGACGCATCCCGCATACTGGCATACAACTTATTGGCTTCTTCGGCTTTGGTCTTTGCCTCGTCCAGCGCGGGGCGCAGCTCAAGAGCCTTCTTCTTGCCTTCATCCGTCCCTTCGTTGAAGGCGGCATCCATTTCAGCCAGGATGCGCTTCACTTCATCATCCGCTTTCAGCGCGGCATCGTAATAGGGTTTTAGGTTTGGCATAGAAATCTCCTTACTTGAAAATTTGAACGTAGTCACGCAGGCGCTGCGCCTCGTGCTCAAAATCAGCCCGGGTTGAATTGCTGGCATCCAACTCTTGCGGATCATTGATAGATTTATTGGCCACGCCAACGCGTGGCGAACTTGCATTGAACAAACGATCGATGGTTTCCTGTAAGGTCCCCACCCGGTCAGCCATACCCAGCTCAAGCGCTTGCTGAGCGCCAACCACACGTCCCTCACCAAAACCATTTCTCACATCTGCGGGTTTCACGCCACGATTGCGCGCGACTGAATTCACGAACGCATCGTAATAATCACCCACTCTTGCATCGATGGCTGATCTGGCTTCCTCGGTCAGTGGCTGGTACGGATTCCCCTCCACTTTGAATTTACCCTTGCTGATCAGCGAAACTTTGACACCCGCCTTTTCGAGAGCCGCGCTCATATCCTGATGGACGGCGAACACACCGATCGATCCCACTTCACTGGATGGGCTGACAACGACCTCATCGGCAGCCGTCCCGATCCAATAGGCAGCCGAAGCCATCATGTGATTGACCACTGCGATGACCGGCTTCTGTCCGCGCGCATCGAAGATCTGCGTGGAAAGTTCAGCGATGCCTCCCACCTGTCCGCCTGGGCTGTTCACATCCAGGATGATCCCGTTGACATTTGGATCGTTGACCAGCTCCGAAAACTGTGCGCCAAAACGCTCCGCGCTGGTCGCTCCAGACATGTCCGTCATCAGGTTTGCCCTGGGGAAGATCGTCCCGAAAAGCGGCAGCACAGCCACACTCTGCACCTGACGAGCGGGTGGACGGGCTGCTCCATGAATTCGGGCCTGTATTTCCTCCGCCTCCAGTTTTTCACCGGATACATGCCGGATCACGATCTCCTGCAGGATGATCAACTGACGAGGCAGGATCGCCCAGGGAGTCTCCATAAAAGCCTGCAAAACATAAAATCTCGTCATTGCCCGTTCCTCGCGCGAATCAAGCGCCTCCTCCAACCTGGAATCCGCACCCATCTGATACGCTACCTGCTCGATTGCTTTAGACCTTGGCATTTTGTGGCGCTCCAATCTCGCCGTTATTACGGCTCATCCAGAACTTGTCACCATCCAGATAACTGTTCTCATCTTCCAGTTCGCGCGCTTGGTTCGGCTGCATCGTACCTGAGCCGATCCGGATGGCATACAACTCCGCGCGGCTCTTGGCATTCGTGCGCAGGATCGCGGCGCGGTTGAATTTGAAATATGCACTCTGTTGATCCGCTTCGCTCAGCCAGTGCAGACGCCCGGCTTGTTCCAACTGCACCAGATGCGGGTCTAATGTTGATTTGAGATAGTCCAGGTCCTGCTGTTCGTTGCTCTGATAGCTTTGCTTCCCCAGGTTTAACTTGTACCCCGGGTACTTGAAATAATTGGCGATCTCCAGATCGGTGTTGTTCATGCTTTCCATGAATTGCGCATCCCTGAATTGCATCGTGATCGGCTCGAACTTCGTGACCTTATTGTCGAAGACGATCAGATTGCCTGCGTTATCCGAACCGCTGACTCCATCGCTGTATGCATCCCGATATTTGTCCCGCCCACCTTTATCGAGCAGTGCATTGACCTGGATATAGGCCGCCGGGTTCAACCCCTGCCCTTGCACGCTGCTCTGTGTCGCAGACATTCCCATCCGCAACCCGACAGTCTCGCGCGCATACTCCAGCACAGACCGGCCCCAGATGCCATTCGTCGAATTGATCATCACAGGCGCCACTTCGACAGACGGAATAAATTTCTTTTCCCCGTTGGGAAACCGCACTTCGTACCACAGATAACCGTCCGGGTCCAATTTCGGCGCGGTCACGTTGGTGGGTAGGATGAATAACTCACGCAAGGCAGGTGGAGGCGGCTGCCAGATCAACGAATTTCCCCAGGACAAAAGCCACATCGCAACGGTTTTCTTGAACACGAATGGATTCATCCAGCGGTTCGGAGAGACCTCCAGTAGATACGAAATATTCCGCACATTCGCATCCGGCGGGATGCGTTCGGTCTTGCCGTTCGCACTGCGAAACATCTGCAATGGCATACTGGCGATATCGTCGCTGATGCCATTCAAACAACGGAAATATGTTGCGACCCTTTTTGCCAACTCCGGATTGATCGGCTGCCGTGACCTGGTCTGAGCGCGTCCCGCGTAGAGGCTGCCGCCCTGATCGGGAACGCCTTGCATTTTCGCAGGTGGTTCAGCCTTCGCGTAAGTCAATGCACCGGTGACGATCATCCCGCACGCTCCTTCCTAAAGCTGTATGTAACGTGCGGGATCATTGGTTAGCCTTTGCCTTTCCGATCAGAAAACCAAACAATAAACAAAAAATGCCGGCAGAAAAAAAAGCAGCTGCAGGATGAAGAAGGTAGGCTCCAGTAGTGATCAAGGCTGCTCCCAGCCAGTAGAAAATATCATCAAGATAATTCCTCACCGGTATGCCCCAAAGAGATCCACTAGTGGACCGCTCATGGCTCTGATCCGCTCCGGATGCGGCACGCTGTTTCGGCAGTCCTCCACCCACGGACGGATATAGAAATCAAGCGGATAATCGAACATCGGTGAATGATAGGTGGAGGGTAGGCAATGTTTCACCGGTCCCTGATAGCAGTCCATCCCGCACAGGATGACCGGATCACATCCCAGCCACAGCGCGAACCAGGTGGCTGTGTTCGAGCTAAAAAATCCAGTCCAGACATTCGCAACATCGAAGATGACATCCGTAGTCGGTTCCGGGCTGACATGCACCGCGCGGTGAGCGCGCACTGCTTCCACCTGCAGCGGATTGGTTTCCGGTGTATCGTTGTAGACCATGAAATCAGGCTGGCAATAATAGAACGCGTGATAGTTGACGGCGATCAGCACTGCTTCAGGAGGCACGCGCTGTAGGTCATCCGGCAGGCTTGGACCTCCGCCCAGGATTGCAGCTGGCTGCCCAATGAAAAGATCGCGCATTTCCGAAAGAGGTTTTTTCAAGCATCATCCCCTGAAAATTTTGCCAACTAGCCAGCTTCCAACACTCCAACCAAAACCAGCACAAGCGCCAGCTGCGATCAGCCACACAAAATTCAATGCAGTCCAGTCAAACATTCATACTCCTTTCGACGAGCGCATGGATCGCATCAGCCAGGCGGATGATCGCAGCCGCTATCGAGGCATCGTCACTGGTGCCCAGCTCGATCACATCCACGTATTCGATATCTGCATCCCTGACCCGGCACCAGGCTGTCTTGTAGGGCGGCTTGAGAAAGATCGGGGGATTGGGCACCAACCAGGCGTAGGGAATCCCGCCAACCGAGACAACGCGATAGGCTTCCAGAACGGTTCCAGCCGGGGCAGCTGAACTGACTTCCCTGGCGCCCTTACTGCGGGGGATCGGCTTATCCAGGATCACGAGTCCCGCTGTGACTTTGACGATTAACAGATATTTCGCTTCCATGTGTTCCTTAAACGCAAACGCCCAATGACCTAAAGAGATCATTGGGCGCGTCCTCCAACTGAGTGTGTCCCGGACTGCACCAGGACCGCAACGAGTTATTTAATTGATTGGCATTATAACTCCGAATTCAGGGGGTCATCTCGGCTATCTCATAACTGCCAGACAATATTCACAAGTGGTTTTCTCTGCCTGGACTGAAAACTCTTTCTTGGTGTTGCTCTTATGACCGCATAAAGCCACATATGCATCTGCCAATCCAGGGACAACCTCAAGACGAACGAGAAGATGAATGGTTACTCTGATCAATCTTGTCCTTCTTCCGGAAGCGAGATCCAAACAAGGCGAAATCTTGTGTTCCCGGGGAGCTCCGATCGAATACAAGAAATCTTGTCCTTCAGCTGGGCTGGATATCCAAACAAGATTGTTACTTCCTTTTTTCAATTGAAAAACCAAGCATGAGAATCAAAGTCGCAAACAGCACGTGTCCATCTGAAAAAGCAGCGAGGGCGCACAATGAAGTAAAAAGGTAAATCCAACAAAGTGGCTCCTGTGACCACTCTCGGACCCGATCAACAAAAGCCATCATTGTTTCAATAAAAAGACCGCGAATATTTCGAAGGGAATTTATCATGATCCAATTATACTCATGCAGCTTTCTTGTATGGCGCCAGGTCCGCCGGCAGAGACAAGACAGTCTTGTCCCCGAGCTCAGCTGGATATCCAAACAAGATTTCTACAACCCAAACTCATCCGAATTCACGTACTCCTGGTACCGGGTCTGCTCGCGCAGTGGCTGGATCCGGAACAAACCATCGATGCCGGCAGCCAGCAGGTCCACGCGCTTTGTGTCGCCGGCGTGTTTCTTCGAAATCATAATATTTTCTTTTGTATCGACAATCTCCTGCGCGTTGCTCACACACCAGGTGAGCAGCGGCGATCCATCGTGTACAAGTTTTCCACTGGCTACCGCCTCCCGAAATAATTTTGTTGGCTCATTGAGATTCGGCATCGTCTGCCGCACTTCGATGGTGGTATAGCCCAGATCATCCAGCTCGTTCTTCAGATGTGTCGCGTTGTATGGATCATAACAAAATTCATGCATCTGCCAGCCATTCAGCGCCGCGTAATGATACTTCAGCAGCCTGGTCATTGTTCGTTTTTTTTCTTTTTCATCATCCACAGCCAATTCATCGGCGAGCAGCTTCCCGTTGATGGCTTCGATCTGATCGATCAATGTTTGATAATCGGTCACATCTCCCTGGGTGATCGTCAGCCAACCGGCTTTCGCCCAATCCCGATAGGGGATCTTGTCTGTTTTCCGGTGTCGATCGACCGCGCCCTCCGGCATGAATCCGTGAGCTGTGATCCCGATCCGATCATTCGGCAGTGCGAACACATACCCAAGCGCTGTGAGATCGATCTTCTTGGAGAGATCGCCGCCCACGATGCACAAGAGTCCGCGCGTCATTCCCAGGAATGCTTCACGCGACACCGCGCATTTGTCCCACTGGCTTTGCTGGCTGCCCTCACCCACCATGTAGTCGCCCATGTAGCTGTGCTCATTGCCGTGCTGCCATTTATTTAAGTTCTTGATCCGGAACGAACGGATCTTCTCCGGAATTTTCGAACCGAACGCAGTGTCATGCTGCTGCTTTAATTTCTCCAACCCTTTCGGGGTGCTCGCGCGCAGTGGATTGGACTTAATCCAATTACGAGGATCGTGCTCATCATCATGCTCATCCATTTCGCGGATGATGACAAAATAACGTTCGTTTTTCGTCGCGTCGTCTTTATCGCTCACCGCTCCCTCGAGGATCAGCTTGCAGTATTCGTATTCCTGATGACATGGGCTCTCGACATCATCGCCCGCGGTGGTGATCGTAAAGATCAACGGCTGCGCCCTCTGTCCCTGCGCAGTAGACATCAGATCAAATAATTTGGATGTTGGGTGAGCATGATACTCATCGATGAATGCACATGACGGATTGAATGAATCTTTGTTCTTGACTTCACCCGAGAAGGCTTTCATTTCGCCACCGCGCGTCCGATGGCTCATCTCGTACTTGGCAATGCGTAAGCGTTTGCGAAGGTCCCGGCTTTTTTCTCCCATCGTCATCGAGTAGTTATACAACACGCGCGCCTGGCTGCGGTCCACTGCCGTGCAATAGACCGAGGGTGATGCCTCCATATCTCCCACCATCATATAGAGTCCAATGCCCGCGCCGCGCGTGGTCTTGGCATTCTTGCGAGCTTCGGTCACGAATGCCATATTGAATCTGCGCAGGCCTGTTTCACGGCCATTGCTACGCTTGATTTTCTCCAACCTGGAGACCCAGCCGAAAATGCAGCTCACTTCGAAAACATGGGCGGGAATCAAATCAATCGGCTGCCCCGCAAATTGACCTTCCACGTGTACCAGATGCTTGAACCATTCTTTCGAAACAAAGATTGCCTGTTTCTCATCGAAAATCCATTGCCACTCCGGATCGCGCGGCGGGACCGGTCTGCCCGTTGCCTTTTCGATTCGCCTGGCGAGTAATCCCGGCAGCTGCCCAGCGCTCGCCAGGTCATAAAGATGACGCAAACATGCAAGCTGTTCCCATCTGCCTGTGACGATGGTTTGCTCCACCGCGTTCACTGCATACTGAGTGGCCGGATGCATCCTACTCCATCGTTATTTAACCTGACACATAGTAAGCACCGATTGCAACAACTCCTCTGCAACAGTATATGCATCGCTGCTTAACTTATGGCGTACGATATCGCCGGGTCTCAAACTCACATATTGATCTTGATTCATAGCTATATCCTTTCATCAATCAAACTTCTCCCCGAATTCATCTTTGGGCGGTTCATCCGCGCGCTTTTTGATCAAACGCGTGCGCGCGTCCGGAGTGAAACCTAATCTCTCCGAATATTCCAGGATCCGCCGCATATAGGTTTGCAGGATTCGGTGATCATCAATTGTGAAACGCGTCTTCGAAGAAATCTTCTTGTATTTCGATACCCCTTCGCAGAACAATGCCAGGATCTCACTATCCAGCGCATCGAGCATATCCTTGCCACCATTCAGCCCGGCGATCTCAGTGATTTTCTTATCCCAGATCTCGCGCGCTGATTTGCTCAGCCAGATCGGAGGCTGGATGCTCGATTTATCCTCGCGCTCGAAGGCTTTTGCAGCTTCCTCGCGCGCTGATTTCTCTTTCGCAGTCCAGTGTTTTCCTCCATTTTTCTTCCCCACATCCATGGTTTTCGCAGCAACGGTCCTGGCAGGCATCTCAGCTCATGACCTCAACTCAACCCCAAAAACCATTGAAAGCGGATTGGGGACACTTTCACGCGTTGGCAGCCACCGCCGTTCTATCCCCTCCGCTCGAAACTTTTTTTGAGGGGGGCTATAGATATCGTGATTACACATGCCAAACTTCTTCTGCTGTCTTGTTGGAATGATGCGGCTTGCATAATGATTGCAAGTTACCCTGGTCAAAGAACAGCTGCGGATCGCCATGGTGCGGCGTGATGTGATCGACCTCGGATGCCATCACATGCGCATTCGTTGCCAAGCATTCAACACACCACGGCTCCTTGGCCAGCTGGGCCACACGCATAGACTTCCACTGCTGACTGTTGTACAGCTTCTTGACCGCAGGATCACGGACCACGATCTTGGTCGAATGAGCAAGGCATCTCCCACCCTTGACCAGCACATTGCAGCCTGGATAGGTGCACTTCCGCAGGGACGCGTATGGCATTGCTCAGCGCAGACTCCGATAGCCAGGCGTGCGCCGCCTGTTGAGGATGAATGCAGTACCGACACCTGCCAACGCCAGCACGATCAGGTGGATGATTGTCAAGAGTATTTGGTCAGGAATAAACGCGAGCAACTTTAAACCAAACTCAAATACAGTGACTACAATCGCAGCCAGGACAGCAGCCAGTTCAACGGCAAAGCCTCGTAGGTCTAATCCCCATCGCACAAACACATAGCTGAAAGCGGCAGTAAGCAACGACGTGATCAATCCCAGGATCAAGATCTTGGCTTCATCAGGCAATGCGACGAAAGAAGCAAACATAATTATTCTCCTTGTTTAAACGACAACACCCGACATAGATAATCTATATCGGGTGCATCAACCGACAGACCGTCTCAGTCTAAAACCGAGACTGCAACAAGTATTCAATTGGCGTTGGCATTATAGCTGACAACGCTGCGCCAGCTGCAGAGCGGCTGCTCTTGCAATCTTCCACTGCTTCAGGTAATGGACACAACTCAGATAAGTGCATTTGATCCTGCGCGCATCCCCGATGATCTCAGCACGGATGTGGACGCTCTCCGGAGGAATGACACTGGACGCAAGAGAAACTTCATACACAGCCAGCGCAGTCAACTGTTGACCCTCGTCTTGCACATAATGCAGCTCACCAATGATATGACTGTGTGGATAATCGCTGAGCTGATCACCTCTCACGCACTCACCAGTGCATAGAAAAAACTTTCGAATCTTCGATGTGTTCATGTCTATCGTGCAAACGCCGCAGCTAGCAGCGGAATGACCCAGGAGCGGATGATCTCCAGGATGAGCAGGAGCAGGAGTGCTTGAATGACTCCGGCGAATGGCGGCTTGGTTATAAAGTCCCACCTGCCTGGTGTTGTACTGGCTTTTACAGCCTTGATACCTCGCTGAGATTCACCCACGCCCTTCTCAGCTTTCTGTTTTGAGATGATCGCCTGGTCGCGTTCGGCTTCCGTGCGTTCCAACCGGTTGAGCAGGAAATCATCCATGATCTCCAACATGAATCTATCATGCTGATTTGTGATGGTCGCTTTTTGCTTCGCCAGCGCTACCCGTTTCTCCCGGACCTGCTCAATGGACGCTTCCATGCGCTCGATGGTGGAGTGTGCCATGTCCCGCTCTGCCTCGCTACTATGGAGCTGTCCCAACATAAACTGCTCTGCCAGTGCGGTGATCTTGTCGTCCGTTTGAGTAAGGCGCTTCTCGAACACTGCCAGCCGGGCACTGATATTCCTCTCCATACTCCACGCAGCTGCCGGTGGTTCGGTCGCAGCTGCGTGGGTCTGCGGTTTCTGGTATCTGCGCTCGCGGGTCGCCTTGGTGGGCATGTTAGCTTGCCATCATTTTCATAAAAGCATCCACGACATTTGGATCGTAAAGTTCACCGGACTTCGCCTGGATATAGTCCAGAGTGAATTTTTTCGATAACGCAATCCGATAAGGCCGGTTGCTTGTCATTGCATCGAACACATCCACGACCGTGAACAACCGCGCACACTGCGGGATCTCATATTCTCTCAAACCTCTTGGATAACCGCTTCCATTCCACAATTCATGATGACAGTAGGGAATATCCAGCGCGCACCCCTGCAGAAACTTGATTGGAAAAAGGATTGTATAAGCAATCTGTGGATGCAGCTGCATTAATTCAATCTCCTCAAGATCCAGCTTGCCAGGTTTATGCAGGATGGCATCCGAGACAGCCATCTTGCCTATATCATGCAAGAGCGCACCGCGCCGGAATCCAATTAACTCGCTGTCTCTGAAATCCATTGCCCGTGCCAGCTTATCAGCCAAGCCTACGAGACGGAGAGAATGACCAACTGTTTCTTTGTCACGGAATTCCAATGCCCTTGACCAGCTCTGCAACGTCTGATCATAAACTTGCAGGACTTCAGCGTTAGCCTTTCCAAGTTTATGGATAAGTTTTTTTTGCATCGTGGTGTTTTGAAACACAGAGACAAAAGTGTCCTGCTCAAACGAATACACTGAAATGTCGAACCACATTTCAAGTTCAGGGAGATACTGCTCAAAACGCTCATGCCGTTGTGTCCTTGCTACACGCGCATAAGTTTCCAGTAGGAGTGGATTGCTTTTATGGATCCCGGGAATCACTTCGGAAACTTGCCTATTCACCACATCTTTCAGTCCGGTTTGTAATTCAAATGCCGGGTTGACAGAAATATATTTCCAATCCACCGCCTTTTCCCCATCATAAATGATCTGACAATAAGCCAGACCGTCGATCATGTGCTCGAACAAAACTTTGTGCAGATGGCCGTTTGGTTTATTAAATGGCATTGATGATGATCCGTTTACTTCCGAACAGACCTGCTCCAACATTAAAAAGGGACAGACCTCATAAAGAGAGCAGGTCTGTCCACTTCGCATTCTAATGCATTATCAAGACAAGGCAATAGGCGATTAGGTTACAGTTTTTGTCTCCGACGTCGGAGATTGGCTTGTGTTACTCTTTGATCGGGGGAACAACGTTGTGCCCATGTCCGGGTGGCTTCGCTGACTTGGCTCCCCTCCACTTCCTGAATGCGAGCATGATGCCGGCTGCGGCTTGCTGGTTTTGCTTCAGGTCCTGCTCCACGAATTCAAATATAAACGCATCGCCTTCCGCTCCCTCGGCTGCTTCTAGTAAGTTAAGCGCCAGGTCCCTGGCTGCGTCGGGTTCGAGTTGGATCGGGTGGTCCTTCGGTTGGTTTTCTATTTCGAGTTGCACGAAGGCTTTGCGTGTGTTGGCTCCATAGCCGGTCGTGACCATGAAGGTTATCTCTTTACTCATCGCTTGTTCTCCTTTCTACTTCTTCGCGATTTTCAAGCCTTCATCGTATGCGCTTCGAAGCCGCTTGAAATCATTCTCATCACCACCAGCATCCGGATGATGGACCTTCGATAGCGCCCGAAACGCGTTTCTGATATCCGCCTTGGATGCGTCAGGCTTTACACCAAGAATTTCATACCAGGGAGATTTGCCGCTCCCCAGCATCAGCACACTATCATCAGGCGTCGCAATAAAGCCCGCGAAGACACTATCGAACTCCTCATCGAAGGATGTCTCACTCATGTCCACGCCATAAAGCTCAAGCGCGCGGTAGAGAAAATCGATTTGAAGTCCGATCGCACGCAGGTTGTCAATTGAGTCTTCCCAACGCGTGCACTCACGTACATAACGCCTGCCGGTACGATCAAAGATGACCTTCACTCCCCCACCCATCACGTCCTGCTCGATGCGCAGTGACGTGGCTCCGATCTTGGTCATGATCCTTTGAAGATCTTTGACTGTTGTTTGTTGTGTTGCTGAAAATCTACGAGCCATTATTGTTTCTTCCTCTCAATTTCCATCGTAAGGCCTGCCTAGTTATATTCGCCATTGCTTCGATGATGGATTGCGATTGTCTCCACTCACGAGACCTGGGTGGTTTCTTCAAGCCCAGCACGATCAATAACCCTTCATCCTTCGGCAGCCAGTCACCTCTGCTGTTCGCTATGCGGTTCAAAGTTCCAGGTTTTACGCCCGGATAATCGTCACGCGCGATAGTGCGATATGACCGTCTGTTTTGATTTTGCCGCAAGATGCGATTTGCGAGTTTTTTGGCACCCACCTTGCCATTGGTCATTTTACGCATCCCCTTTCGCCCAGGGGGGTGTCACAACTTGTGACACGCATCCTGGGACTTGTCTCGCGGCTGATCAGGACTGGTTTTGGCATCGCCTAGAATTTCAGCTGTTCCGCGCGCTGTAGGGCAAAGCGCGCGCTCATCCTGTAGCGGCTGCCGTTCTGCTCCGGGACGGGTTGGACTTTCTGCACCGTATAGGGAAAATGACTCATCACCGTTTCCCATTCCTTGAGACTTGGAAACTTATCATCGCGTGTGATCGCCAGATGGACATCACTCTTGAGATATACCAGCTCGATTCGCAGACCTCTGCCAAGTTTTCTAACGACCTTCTGTCCAGCCTTCGCCTTTGCTTCAGCGAATTGATCCTCGAGGATTTCATGCAATCTGTTCATGGTTATTTTCCTTTCTTCAAAATTCCTACTTGGAGGATATTGCCCTAGTCATCTTCAAATTCTTGGTGATGAAAGAGATCTTCATCGAGATCCCATTCATCACCAGAAAGCTCATCATCCGTCAGCGAAAACAGCATGCCTTGATCAGTCGAGCTCACGCTCACACCCTCCGCCAGGATTGGCACTCCCTTATCTAATTCCCATGCTACTTCAGCGGGATGAATATCGAATCTCCTGGCAATGCTCACCACCAGCTTCTCGCGTTGCTCGTCAGTGATCGCAGCCAGATCTAGCATATACACCTCTGCATTCTCATGCTCAGGCACATTCGCCTTCGCTGGCAGAATCGATTTAATCGGCATGGTCGCATTTTCAAAAACCTCAATCCATAGAGCACGTCGCTGCTCATCGTGGATTGTTGCAGTAGTGGTCCATTCATCTTTTGTGTTCATATTTTCCTCTTTCTTGTTTCGAGATCTGCGCAGCTGCAAGACAAGAGTGTCTTGTATGGCGCCAGGTCCGCCTGGCTAAACAAGAAATTCCTACTTGGAAATCTTGTTCCTGCAGGGAGCTCCGCTCGCACACAAGACGTTATTCACTTCGCATGCCCGTTGAATTGCGACAGTCCCAGGGATGTGAGAACTGCCGAAGCAGCATACTCACCCGTTTCGAGCGCATTCACCGCGCGCAGTTCCGCATCCGCTTTGTGAAGTGCTGCCTGAGCTTCATCCCGTTGTTTGATGATCTTCGCCTTGATGGCTTTCAGTTTTGCGCCACTGGCTTTGACCAATGCCACATGCGCGGTCACCGACTCAGGCAGATGAATGCCCACATATTTCGCCGCGCCATTATCAGCATACGAATACCAATATGGACCATGCCCATCGCCGGTGTTGCATTTGCAGCCCGGCTTTCCACACTTCCGATACTGCTGGCGATATTGCACGCCATTAACTTTGATATCACTCATGGTTGCACCATCCTTAGAGCAAGTTGATAATATTCTTGCAGGTTCAAAAACCCTTCGTGAGTTCCGCCCGTGTCGGGATGTTCTTTCAGTGCGGCTTCGTGATATGCGCGTTTCACGTCCTCAACAGTGGCTTCTCTTGTCAACCCCAAGACTTTTAGACAATCAGGGATATAAGCACTCCACTCTGCCCGCTTTAGATCGTATTGCCTTTTCCCCTCCTCGGTCTGAAAGTGTACACACCATGTTCCATCGTGCCAATAAACCCCTCCTTCGGCTTCGAGTTTGGCGCGGTCTAATCTCATGGTTTTGTGCCACGGTCCTCCGTAGGTATATTCAACGAAAACACATTTCTTTGTTTTTTTCAGGATGCGATACGCCCGCCATTCGTCAGGGACGCGGCTATCATCGTGATCCATGTGCCACTCATAAAGAAATTCAGTTGCTTGGGTTGCGTTCATGACTCATCTCCATCCTCGATCATCCCCAGAAGATCATCACCATACAACGCGTGCTCGAACTCCGGAAACATTTCCCGATGCAGCTGATTGACCTCGCTCAGCACACGTCGGATCATATTCATCCGCTCAGGCGTGACTCCCAGCGTCAGCGCCTGGTAGGTGAATAACCACAGCCCGCTCAGCTTACTTCCCAACAATAGCGCTTTCATTTGAAATTTATGGTAACTATATACATGTCTCACCTGATTGATTATCTCCGCCCTCTTTCTCTACCCAAAATTTTGGGTAATCAAGAATGCCGCTTTCAAGGTCTGCTATGTAAATTTCATAGCAATCACAGCACACAAGAGAGCCATCTTGATAGATGTCTGTTTTGCATAAAGTGCATGTTCTATTTGGGGTTATTGACTCCATGTTTCTTTTTCCTTTTCTTCTTGGGTTTCGGTTTCTCGATTTCCTTTGGAGGCACTTTGATTAGTTTCTTCATCAGGTCATCAAACTTACCGAAAGAGTCTGAGTTGCTTGTATTCGGTTTTTTGGATGAGTTGGGCATACTTCAATCGCTTTCCCGCAACCATCGAAAGCACTTCGGTAAACCGTGTGCTGTCGTTGCCACGTCTATTATTGAATCGGAATGTTTGCTCATCAAGATAACGAAACAGATGAGCCGCTTCACAACTTACATAAGTCCCGCGAAGGGAACGCTTGAACAAAGACCAGTAATTTTCAATGCCATTCGTGTGAATGTTTCCCTTCACGTATTCGGTAGCATGGTCAATGCTTTCATGGATGAATTCATCCATGCCGTTATAGGATTGCAGGGCATCCGTGAAAAGGTTAGAACCTGCTTCAACGCTCTTTCGGATTTCGGGTTGCAGGGTTTTCTTCTTGGTGTTTCTCACCACTTTTGTTTTTACCTTGCTGGATTTATCCCCCGCGTTCCTTTCCAACAGACCAAACACAATAGCCTTACCAACCGTCCCGCGCCCTTGAACTCCCATTGCTTCGCGCTTCCACTTGTGCATGTTTTCAGCCTTGCCGCCTATGTAGGTTTCATCGGCTTCAACTTCGCCACTCAGGGTTTCAAATGTTCCCGATTGCATAGCCAAGCGGATGCGATGCAACATAAACCAAGCGGTCTTTTGAGTCACTCCAAGAGCGCGGGCAATCTCGCACGAGCTAATACCGTTCTTCGCATTGGCAATCATCCAAACACAGGGAAGCCATTTATTCAAGCCGATAGGACTATTCTCGAAGATCGTACCGACCTTGACGCTAAACTGCTTCTTGCAGGCTTTACACTTCCAAGTTTGGCGGGTGGTCAGATATGAGTGTTCTTTGCCTCCACACTTGGGGCATACAACCCCATCAGACCAACGCAGGCTTACAAGATAGTCATGCGCTACGTCTTTATCGGCAAAGTAGATTATGGCTTGCTGTAGTGTTTGCGGTTTGTCAGTCATCAGGGTGTAACCTTTTCCAAATTTCATTTACTATGAGTTTCGGTTCTTCTGGTTTAGGCTGTTCTTCTGTTTCCAGATCAGGATTTATTTCTTTGAGAAACTTTCTATTGACTCTTGACTTGGAAGCGTACAAGCAATTCAAGGCACGTATTATCAACTGGAAATCTTTACGGGCATCACCTGTAAGAAAAGACTCGAACACTTCGCGTTCGCCTTTGTATGCTCGAAACTTCTTGTTGAATTCTGGTTCGGGGGCGGGTTTTCGTCCCGCCCCTTCTCTCTTGCCACCATGCGTTTTTTTGTTCATCATGGCTTTACTTCCAGAGTTTCCAGCCGTCTACGGGTTCATCTTTGACATCGGTCACAATCTGGGGGAACCACATGCGGAGCCATCGCTTATTGCTTTCGTGCCACTCGCAAAGCGTTCCGTCCTCGAAGTGGCTATTGCACAGTTGTTTGATTTCAACCGCAAAGCGTTCGGTTTTTTTGCCATGCATGTTTTCGTCAACGACGGTAACAAAATTGGCTTGATAAATAACCTTGTCGTCAAAACCCTTGACTCCGTTGTAGTACCTGACTTCGTGAATTTGCTTGTTCATGATTGCGTTTCCTTTCGTTTGTTAGTTTCTTGTCCGTTGAATTCAGTATACTACAATCAAGAGCAGAAAACATTACAAATTCATTGCAGGAATTCACAGGTGAGACATGTATATAGTTACCAAATTTATTTTGTTCCAACATGTTGCAGCTCCTTGATCGCCTGGTCGAATTCCAACTTGGAGATTGGGCGCGTCCCATCCACGATGCAATTCAACCCGCGCTCACCGCCCGGCTCGAAGACACTGAATGCCCTCACCCACAAAAAACCTGGACTGATATCCCGCGCCTCGCTCAACACCTGGCAGTAGAACGCGGGCATATTCCGAAACTGCTCCGTGCGGCCATCGCTGTGGATGATGCCGGCAATCGGTTGCTCGTTCACGTAGCAATCGCCAGGCTTCAACGCCATTTGCCAGCCCTGGGCTTCCACATCTTCCCCGCTCAGCATATTTTGAAATCTCATTCTTCCTCGCTTTCAGCATCGTCATGCTGCGGTCTTGGAATTCCCTTGATTTCTTCGAGCCAGGACCGCGGCATCTCGTTGTTCTGAATCCGTATAATTGCCAAGCCTAGTCTTTCACCATCTCGCAGATCGCCGACATGCGCCTTGATCAATTCAGGACTGACATGCTCCAGGAGAGAGATCTGGGATGCCTTCGGTTCTCCAATCATCACAGATTGGCACATCGCCAAATTTTTCCCAAATGTCACGCCATGGGTCAAATAGAGCGTTGAAGGAGTGCCAGGTCGCGGAATTTCCGCGACCTGGGTGTCTACTACTACTACTGAATCTATTAATCTATTACTTAAGTCTATAGTAGTAGTAGTAGTAGTAGGGCCAGAACGCGGAATTTCCGCGACCTGGAATTTGGCGGTTTCCAATTTTGGCTGTGTGAAACCTGGCAAAAGGTCTGCCCCGGGGATCCATAAGACCCGTCCATGTGCGGCAATCTGCTTTCCGATGAGTCCCATGCCCTTGAGCTGCTTCAGCCCGTCGCGTGCGGTTTCCTGGTTGAGACCGGTCCACGTGCGGACTTCATCCAGATCTAAAGCGGCTCGGGCGAATAGGAAAGCCAAAACGATCTGCGCAAGACTGCCCTTGGTTGAACGCACCATTAAGATTTGATGATCTGTGGACATAATAGTCTCACTGCTTGTTTTCCACTTGCGTCCCAACAGGAATCCCCACGATCTCCACACCCTTGTCAGTCGTTTTGATCGCACCTTGCCTAAGCAACTTGTCACGTCGTTGCTGGATCGCTTGTCGAGACTTGCCGAAAGTATCCGCAACTTGCTGATCACTTGCTTGCGGGTTGTCACGCCAGTATGCAAGCAAGGCTTCATCTTGCACGACTTGCTTGTCAGCTTGCTTTCTTGCTTGCACAACTTGCGGCTGCAACTTGTTAGCTTGCTTTGCAGCTTGCGCCTGCAACTTGGCCTTTGCTTGCTGTCTCTCCACTCTTTCTTGCCTTGCTTGCTCTCTACCCTGGTTGCGTTCCTGGATCTTGATGGACAGATCTGCGCGGAGCGCATAAAGCCAGGCGCCCGCCACACCCATCAGGATGAACGGCATCGGAGCATAGACTGCCAGTTGAGGAAAGATGTGAGTCAAGACCGTCATCAGCAAAGCCACCACTGTGTATAAGACAGTCGCAGCATAGGCCTGACCCACCGGCGCGCTTAACTTCTGCGCCTTCTCATTGACAGTTAGACGGTAATTGAAATCCCGCATCTGGATGGCCGTATTGACCGCCACGAAACCAAGTCCTTCGATCACCAGCGCGCTGACCACCGCCACGGGAAATGGAAAACGTAAAACATCTATCGTCGCCTGTCCAACCATCCAGGCTGTTGGCACCGGTGCCAACAAGGGAAGATATTGCAAAACTCGATCTTCAAGTTTCATAGCTCAGCTCCTGAAATAATCCACTAGCCACTGCTCAACTAGATAAAGACTCAGCCCAAACCAAATAATAACTATGGCTTTCGCCACAAGCCACTCAATGTCATTTGGAAGTGCCCACATGAGACCGAAGGGGATCCCACTGCCAAATAAACTGATCATGACCAACGCAGCCTGTCGTTTTATTTCGTAGGCTGCACTTTGGGCTATTTCCTCATGTTCCTCAAAATATCCAATCGGTTTCGGCCATCTTCCGATTCTGTTGTGTTTGCTATGGTTGCAAAATTCACAGGCTGTTACAAGATTGTCGATTGATGTTTCACCACCTTTGCTGAACGGATACACATGATCAGCATGAAATGGTCCATCTTTATCTCCGCAATAACGGCAGGTGTAGTTGTCTCGTTCAAATACCCTTTTCCGGATTTCTGGATCCATACGTTTCATCAGATCACCTTGATCCATACAGATTTTCGTTTCTTCGCTTTTGGTTTGACGTGGCGCTTTTTCGGTGCCGTGCGTTTGACGACCAGGCGATAGCCTTTCAGCTTGGGACGGACAATGGCATACACCAGGAAGAGCGCCAGCGCAGCCAGGATTCCAAGGAGGAGGTAGAACCCAAACATTTCAGTCTCCTATCTCATGAAAATCACGGCAACGACCATCATGATGCCGCCCACGAACATGATGAAACCCAGGAGGATATCGATACGATTGTTTTCCATGATTGCTCCTTTTTTCTACTACTACTACCCAGCCACAGCGTCTGAATCGGGCGAAATATGCCTGTTTTCAGTAGTAGTAGTAGTAGTAGTAGTAGTAGAGGTTAAATACTCAATTACCTGATCAACCTTTCGGCACCAGGAGTTACCTGCATAAGCCTTTCCTAATAGCTGAGACACTTTGCTTTTGCTCATCGACGGAAACCATTGCTCACGGATTGATCCTGCCAATTGGATGATCTCGCTACCTTCTGGCAGTATCTCCATAACAATCGGCAGATGTTCATGCATCTCCACGTCGACCGTTGCAGCTTGCGCGCTGACCAGCTGGCGGACCGCATCCGAGACCGGCGGATAGATCACCTGGAAAGATTGGAACTCGATCAGCTTGCCTTTCCAACTGATCAGTCCGCGTCCCAGCACATCCGGCAGCGCTTCTGCACCCTTGTAACCCAGCATCGTCACGCTGTCGTTGTGATGAGGCACGCGGAACGCAACCCGCGTCGAGAGATTGGTCTTCGCAAACATCTCCGCCTGGGTGGGTTGGTTCGTGGCAATGATCGGATAGAGTCCCACATAGCGGTAAATGCGGATCATCTGCTTGAGCAGGATCTTGACGCTATCGGGCAGGTCCGCAGCTTCATCCACGAACAGAGCCACCGGCAGAATGAGATCGTTGGGATGGTGCTCATTGTGATCCCAGATATTCACGCATCCGCTCCTGGCTAGTTGCTGTTCACGTTCTGCGAACAAAGTCTGCAGCGCTTCGAACTCCTCCGCCTTGAGCATCAGATGGAAGTTTGGCTGATCTGCATAGCGCATGAATTCAATGGAATGTTTTCCGTCCCAGGCGTACACGAGCGTTTTGCCTCCGTGCAGCAGTGCCTGGATCCATGCATGCTCTTCACCGGTCTTGCCCATGCCAGTGGAGCCACCGATCAGGAACGAGATCCCACCCATGAGCGGGATCCATAACGGACCATTCTCGGTCATGCCTACCGGCAAATGCCAGGCAGAGGTTTGCTGTGAGAAGTCCAGTGCAACCGATGCATCGAGCGCGATCGGCACACGCGGCGTTTCAAGCCCCACCTGCAGGAAGAGCCCGCGTGTATTTGTGCGAACGACTCTGCGACCCTCGAGCCGCGTGGAAAGGTCATGGATAAAGCCCTCATTGACCCGCTCCAGTTTGATGGCAGCCGGATCAAACGCCACGATGATTCGGTTGCTTCTCTGCCACAGATAGAACACGGTGCCGGTGGTGTAGTGCATAGCCTTGGTCTGGATCAACAGGTTCAGCGTTTTGAACGCCACCCGCTGGATAAAATCATTGGTCATCATTTTGTTTCAATCTCCTTCCAGTCCTGGTCGAGCACCGTGATGATGTCGCCATTGATGACGTTCAGATCACTGGTATCACCGTCCAGAACTTTGTATCGGTTTTCCAGGTTGGAGGCAGACAATTGTTTCATCATTGCCTGTCCCGCCAGTTGTTTTTGTTGTTTCGTCTCGGACGCGGAAGCTGGAAGACCACGTGTTGCAAGATCGATCATCTGATCCCGCTCAGTGGTTGCATCCTGGCGCACGGCAGTGACTGCCGGCAGTTGAGGTGGCACTCCGAACTTCTTCTCCACCCAGAATGCGAGCATCCTCGCAAGCACATCATTGGAGATCGATCCTCGATAATTGGGGCTGCGGTCAATATCTGTAAAGCTGCCCTGGACGATATCCAACAATGGCACAACGTTACCGCGCGCATCCACCTTCGCCGGTTGATATCGCTGCCAGCGACTGGTCCACATCAGGACAATGGCCAGCGAGAGGACCACAATGAAAAATGCGTATCCAGGCAACTTGCCCTGGAAGTCGTTGATGGCCTTTTGTCGTTCCAATCTCAGATCGTCTTCGATGGCCTGATTAGCCATCTGTGTGCCCTGTGCATTCAGCAGCGCGAATGCCGCGGTAGATGTGGCATTCGGTGTGGGGGTCCAATAACTGGCAGTCTGTGTGGCTGCTGCGACCTGCGTCTCCTGGATGCTCTGTGCGGTCACTGTCCAGTATTGCTGCTGGATTGCCATCGCTGCGACCGTCTCTGTGATGTGCATAATGGGCGCTCCCGCAGTGGCAGTCAAGGCTTGTTCCTGCCATTGGGCCTGCTGAAGTGCGGCATTGGCGGTCATCCGGTTGCCATTGGCGCCAGTGTAGAGATCACCGCCTGGCATTTGATCGTAAGGGACTGCGGGAACACATGCCGCGAAAGCAGCGACCCCGAATAAGAGCAATATGAGGATGAGAATTTTCGCGTGAGCGTAGTGCATAATGTCCGTCCTTATTTCCTCAACCAGGGGAAGAGTTCTTCCACCGGTGAATCTTCCACATCCTGAGTCTGCGCAGGCAACGCCGGTGATGGTGGATTCAACGCTCGCAGAGATCGAAGCAGCTCCAACTGCACCAGGTCATTGATCGTCAACTGCGGACCATCGCGCGGAGCAGTCATTGAGCGTTGAGAATGAGCTGCTGCTGGCTGACTTCTGCGTTTGTAAATAATCCAGAGCACGCCCGCGATCAGCATCAGCACAAAGATAATCACAAGTGTCAGCGTCAGGATCGTGATCAGATTCCCCCAGGCTGAAACCTGTGCGACCTTGGCTGTCTCGATCTGTGCCTGGGCCTGTTGGGCCGTCGCATAAGATTGCGCGCTTGAAGAGACCCCGGAGATGACCACGATGATCAGTAAAACAATGATCACAATATAGAGCATCTCAGTCTCCCTCTCCCAGAATCATTTCCAAAGTCATTTGTCGAATCGGTTGATAAGATTTCCACGCCCCGTTCCCAGGGAATGGGTCCTGGCGTGCAGTGCCGTTTTCGCGGAGTCGCTTCTGAGCGGCTTTGATATCACCGTCGAAATATTTATCTGCCAGCCCATGCAGACCTAAGTGACCCAGGAAGCTGTGATAGACACGGCCCTGCATCGACGCTCCACACCGTGGACAAAAGTCCGGAGCGGGCTTGCTGATGACTGCCTTACCGCCCATTGATTGGATTTTTCTTTTTAGCATGTGGTAGATCTCCTTTCTGCGCCGCGCGCCTCCTTGGTAAGAAACATTTTGTGGATGGCCGGTTCCAGGTTGACATCCAGATCCGGAGAGATCACAGGCACGATGGCAAAGATCGCGGTCAAATTTTGCTTTTTCAGCTCGGCAATCAAGCGTTGCATTATTACTTCTGGATCGAGCGTCTGACGCAGATCGCCGATTAATAGCGAATCGCCCTCGATGAGACAGACTAGAAATTCATCTCCTGAGTTAAGCTGGCCCGCTACATAATCGGTCAATCGCAGGATCGACAGGACCTGCTTCATCATGGCATCGAAAGTTGCGTAATCTCTGTGTGCTTTGTTTATGTCGTGCACGCCATCGACATCAAAAAAAATGATCCAGCGGGCACGGTCCGCAATCTCGGGCCAGATTAGTTTTTTGAATCCGGCCTTGCTATAACATCCAAACGCGTCATTCCAGGCTAGCTCCCGGATCAGTGCGTCTGATTCTTCTTGAGTTCGTATTTTTTGTGGGAACATATTGGTAGATCTCCTTGGTATTTATTTTGGATTTATGCTTCTTGCGAATCCCGCTTTGTGCCCTGCTTGTAGATCGTGCCTTTGCAGATCATCTCGCAGTCGTAATCGATCTTTGTCCAGGTGGGATAAATGACATTGAGAAAATCATGCAGGCCTGCCCAGAGCATGAAGAGCGGTCCCGGAAAACTTTCAACCTTCCCGCTGTCATAAGTGACTGTATAGTTGGCTGTGAGGGGTAACATGTCTTTTATGTTCATTGTGGTGGATCTCCTTTTGCTTTTAGTAAAGCTTGATGTAAAATCAGATTGCAACTGCCCTGCTGGGCTCTTCGTGGTAGATCTGCATCAGCAGGGCAGTTGTACTTTCATCGGCGACGGTCATCGCCGATCCGCATAACAGGCTGGGGGGCTATCCCTGCCTGTTCATGCCATTCCAACACCAGGTGAAAAATGAATGACGATCTCGAAAACTTCCTCGCTTCCAATCCCTATTCGGATTCAACACTTCGCACCTATCGAGACATTCTGAGGCGCATCTTCGCAAGGAGCCAAGATCTCGCGAAGATGACAGCCTCAGAACTACTAACTATTTTGAAGCAAAGCAGTTGGGGAAACGCTCGCCAGTGTCTTGCATTGGCAGCGACACAAAAATTTCTTTCGTGGAAATATGGACATGCACATCCCGCCTTGATCGCCAAGCTGAAACGTATCCAGGGGAAGCCGCAAAGGTCGCTCGATCCTGAAACCGCCCTGAAGCTGCTTGCCTCGTTTGACCCCTACGCCGCAAAAGGTGCCCGAGATCTCGCAATATGTTCACTCGTGCTGGATACTGGTCTGCGAGAGTCTGAAATTTGCAGACTGCAACAGGCATACACAAATCTTGAGCATCGCACATTGCAAGTCATCGTGAAAGGCGGTCAGTGGGAGGCGGCAATCTTTGGCGAAGCGACTGCCATGCGGATTGATCGTTGGATGTCGTTCCGTAAGATTGCCGATGGTCAGGGCTTTCTATTCACGCATGTTCAAACAGGAAAAGGGCTTACGCCCGAGGGACTCTATTCGATTGCCAGGGAATGGGGTCGGAAGATTGGCATACAGCTTTGTTTTCACGACCTGCGCCGTTCGACGGCTGTGATGGGTGTCTTGAATGGCTTATCTGAACGCGCCATGATGGAGCTGTATCGCTGGAAATCGTCTACGATGATCAAGCGTTACACCAGGAATCTTAGATTGGAGCAACTTAGACAATTTCTGGTGGTAGATAGCCTTCTCAAGCTTCCTCCGCCTGATGACCAAGAAAAGGTATAATCTTCATACCCAAAAATTAACTTGGGAACGCTTGCTTCCCAAGCAAGATATCGTGGGTTCGAGTCCCATCACCCGCTTTCGCTAGGTAAAACTAAAGCTATTTAGTTGTTAAGGTGCTTACTCACCTGACGCCTAGCCAAAGCTGGGCGCCTGCTGTTTGCCGCAGCGGGCGCCTTGCGTTTTAACTAGGATTGATCGGACTGACCTTGCTCGTTCTCTTTCATGAGCTTCAACACGCGCTCGAGCTCGCTGACCGGAATAAAAACGGGTGAGGTCCTGCCTTGGAAAGGATCTTTCTTGAAACCTTTCACCTTGCCGGACTGCACCCATTTGGTCACAGTGAAGCGCGAGACACCTACTTTGGCTGCAAATTGTGGAACTGTCATCAGGTCTGTCTTAGTCATACGCACATCTTAGTATACTTATGCTCTGCCGTCAAGGGTTGAAACATTGCAATCTTGTAATACAAAGAATCAGATCCAGCGCGCGGAAAACAAGACGTTCCGACGTCGGAAAAGATTCACCCTCTTGGGATCCATGCCAGGAAAAGGATGAGCAAAACAATAACTGGTAGAAGAAATAAGGCAATCCTTTCCAAACGAACAAACCTCTTGACAATCGGGGTGTTTTTTTCAATGGCTTGCAGAATTGCACTGATGTACATGGATTCCATTTCTTCGTCGTTCATGTTTTGAAAAGTTTCCGTCAACTGTTTCCAGACCGCATTTAATGGTGGATACACATAAACGGGCCACATTCCTGCGATGCACACGATGATGAGCGCGAGATAGAGCAGAGCGATCACGATTAGCACACCCTGGTAAACAGGCAGCCAGGTAGCAGAGATCGGCTTGGTAAAAAGCTGAAGTGCGCCGATCAGAGAAACGATCAAACTAGATGAGCCGAATATCGTCTTGATCGTTGCCTTGATCGAATCGATGCCATTCGATTGACCCTGATACATCCGCTGCATTTCGATGAGTGGAAAGTCGAGATAAGAATGTTTTGTTGTAGTCATGTGCAACTCCTTTAGGACTCAATATGCCAAACGAGAATTCAAAACCAAAACCTCAACCGAAGCCAATTCCGCGTCCAACACCGCCCGTGCCTGAAGAGCCACAGGAAGTGAAAGGCGGTGATAATCCCAAGCCACTGCCGCCAAAGTGATTTTAGCAGAGCGATCTTGTCCCTGGGACCCAGCTGCCAGGCATACAAGAATCTCCGAGTTGGAGAAACGAGACATTCAACGTTGAATAGCCGCGGGGTATAATTTAGGAACGAAAGGAGATCTACCAAATGACTCAGACTCTCACTGCCATCCTCCACAAAGAAGATGATCTGTACGTAGCCGATTGCCCTGAAGTGGGGACCGTCAGCCAGGGACCAACTGTCGAAGAAGCGATTGCTAATCTCAGAGAAGCGACTGAACTTTATCTTGAAGAATTCCCACTCCCCGAAATAAACCATCCGTTATTGACCACCTTCGAGGTGGCGATAACCCATGCCTAATCTTCCGCACCTATCGGGTCGGGAAATTATTCGCGCGCTCGAGCGCCTTGGCTTTGTGCAGGCCCGCCAGCGCGGCAGCCACGTGGTCCTGAAGAAGTCCACGCCAGAGGGAACTGTAGGTTGCGTAGTGCCATTGCATAGCGAAGTAGCAATCGGGACTTTGCGCAGCATTCTCAAACAGGCTCATGTTTCAGCAGAAGAATTTATCCAGGCAGTGAAGGAGGGTTAGCGCGCGGCAATCTTGTCCCAGCAGTTCCGGATCCGGAGATATCCAAACAAGATATCTTGTTTAGCCGGCGGACCAGGTCGCAGCGCAAGAAGCGCGCGAAAACAGAACATGTGTTCGGCGCGCGAAAAAAGCCTACTATTCTGCTTTTGTTTCGGGGGGATTTGTAGGGGTGTAGAAAAAGCCGCGTTGAGTCCGACGCAGCTCGAAGAACGCATCCACATCGCTTTTTGGGATGCGCCAACGAGATTTGATATGCGGATTGATCCGGTAGGCATTAGGAAAATGACCAGCCCCTGCCCAGCGCGCAATCGTTGCAGGACTCACGCCCAGCAGCTCCGCGACCTCTTCACAGGACAAAGCTTCAGGTTCAACCAATACCATCTCCATCTGTAGCATGATTTAATTATAACGTTTGTTCTATTAAATTCAATTATTCCGCCCCTTACAAAACCATTTCATGCGCGTGTAGTCAATAAGCCTCGCGACCCCGGCCCGCGCGCTCGTTCCCTTCGTGATGGCACAGCCCCCTCCAGCCCCTGCCAGCCCTCTAAGGTCACGGAGCTCCACGTGAGATGTAGTGGCTACGCGATGTATATGATAGACCAAGGCACACCGCGCGGGGAAGTGGCTAGATCGATCTAGGATGCCCGGAATCGATGTCACAAACGTGTCACATTTCGCGTGGCGACGAAAAGTAACCCAAACTACCTTCAAACTGAAAATGCCCCTAGATGCCCACAGGAGCGTCTTCCTCGAATCGAGGGTCTATCCGAAGCCGCAAATACAAGACGGCTCTTGTATGCTCAGCTCGAATGGCCTGAAACAAGATGATCTTGTATGGCGCCAGGTCCGCCTGGTGAAACAAGAATAATCTTGTTCGCTCGAGCGGACCGATCGTAAACAAGAAAGCCTGTCACTGATTACTGTCCACTGCCTACCACCCAGCCACCTTCCGCACATCCCAGGCGTGCAAATAAGCCAGGCAGGCGAAGCCCATCTTCCTGCCATCGAAGATCGTCAACGGAATGGAGATCTCCGCAAATGGTTTGCCACTTGGCTTGATCGCCCCCTCGGGCAGCTCGTGCCCCGGACCATTCTGAACCTCGATCCACACTCTTTCCTCTTTCGTTTTTATTTTCAACACTCGCGCGATTGCAACCTGGTTGGCATCCATCCCGCCTTTGTGATCGATCCAATCAACCGGCTTTCCCCAGGATAGATCGCTCATGATCACGCGCGCGTCATCCGCATCCAGGAAGGCATATGCGGTATTGTTTGCACCGTGACCCTTCTCAAACTGCCCAATAAAAAATCGAAGCTTCCCGCGTGTCAGGGAATCTTCGATGTGCAGAAACCGCGTCCTGGTCATGTGTGAAAAAATGCGAGGGCGCGCTGTGGGTGTGCTCATTTCCCGATTCTAAACCCTCGTTATTTCCACACCAAAAGCACAAACGAGACAGTAATACATAACGCTAATTCAATCAACAGTCCGTTGATGATCCCGCGAATGAGCGGATTCATTGAACGATTAAAGACATCATCTATTTCTTGACCGGCTTCTTGGCTGACGGCTGGGAGCTGACTTCTTCCGCTGGCTCGGTCGGCATGGCTTCGATCTTTCGCGCCAAAATGTCCAGCCTCTCCATGAGCTTCTGCACCGTCTCCCGATTGCCTGAAAACTGTGCGCTGTTCAATAAATCCAGGAGCAATTTTTTTTCTTCTTGAGTGAACATCGGTCTCCTTATGTTAGGTGACAACATACTTGACACAGAAACTTCATACTCCATGCCATGACACTTTGCCGTCATCGGTGAACTCAAAAGTTAATCCCAAATGCGATTCAATTATCGCTTTTTCTTCGGGCGTAGCATCCATCAGATGGACAGTGTAAAACTTGCCATGCGTTGTTTGCGAGGCAGGCATTCCCGGCTCATGCCAGTGACCATCAGGTGTCTTTATCCAATCCCTGCGATGGTCGTCCGGTAAAAAGTTTGCGGAGGCTCGAATTTCAAGCAGTCCTGCGTGCGGATTAGGGATGCCATCGAAATACGACTTGTGCGGCCAGCCATATTTCCAATCAGCCCATTCACCACGCGCACCTGCCTGGATTGCGGCAACCACATCAGACGGGTGCATTGAGCCGCAGTAGCCACAATTGCGTAACCTGCCCGTCCAATATCGCTCCCCCTTCGCAATATCAGGCGGTTCTGCATTGTCCCAAGACACGCGACCATCAGGCCACATACCTTGTCCTATTAGATTCATTCCATCACGGTGAGCAATGCTATATTCCATGTTTACTCCTTTTCTGTGTCAAGTATGTTGTTACCTTATGTTATGTCACGATCAGCCTGTAGCAAACATTTGCGGAATACGAGAACGTGCCAGGTGAGCCCACTTTTGCATAATAAATCGCCATACCATAAGAATATGCTGGGTTGGGGGTATCAGCGGCAGAGTCATGATCAGTAAAAACATCATGTGTATCAGCACTGGAGTTGAATGCTCTGAATTGTGCAACGCCTACACCGAGATGAAGTGTTTTTAGTGTGACTGTCCAATAATTCGAGCCGTTATTAGTCCCAGTGATGTAGGTGGACACCGAAACTCTTGTAACATAAATTGCATAATCACCACGAATACGTGAACCATTTCCCGAATCGCCATCAACCGCAAATCCGGACGCATACGGAAAGAAGTGGGAAAGCTCGAAATCTGTCAGCCAGCGCGTTCCATCATAGAAACAGGACCATCCCAGATCAGTCCTGAAAAATCTATCCCCTGTGCTTGGAGAGCCGGGGAACGACGTACCCTCGCCGCCTCTTATTTTCCCTGTGACTTTCATATCCCCTGTCACCTTGAGTTTGTACCCACTCTCCGCCGCACCACCCATGCCGATGGCATCCAAACCGGCATCGACGATCAAGAGGCTGTTGTCAGTATCGCCCCTTATAATCGTGTCTTTATCCGCGCCCCCTTCGTTGATGATTACTGCACCCTCTAAGGCTGTGTCACCAGTCACTTTTAGCTTTTTGCCGCTGGCTACCCCGCCTCCAATCGCGACTGCATCCAATCCCGCGTCAATCTTAAAAAGGTTTGGATCTGTGTCCCCTTCAATACGAAAATCTATATCCGTTCCGCTTTCGTTAAATACGGTAGTTTTTCCGGCTGCCGCCGCCCAGATGACAACCTCACCGCCCATGGAAATCTGACTGCCTGCTGTTCCTATTGTTAAGTCCATCCGGGCAACGTCTGCATTGTCTGGATCTTCAAAAACCTTTACATAGCGGGCGCTTCCGTCCGTGGTTTTTATTTGTAGTTTTACCGATTTCCCTATGTTGTTATTTATCAACTGTATGGCATCATCGCTCACCGCGTGCAGGTACATGCTAATAACGCCCGCGGCGTTTTTAAAGCCCAGGACCTGCACGTCATTCGAGAATGTAATACCAGTTGAATTCATCACCACGTTTCCCCCGCCGGCTGTGATCGCGCCGGCCACTGTGGACATTTCCGCCTGTATCGTCTGTGCGTTCCACGTCGCGCCCTGGGTGACGAGCTGAATGGACGCAGAAGCACCTGCGACCAGTTCGATACGGCTGTCTCCATTGTGCCCGATCACCACAAACGGCGTGTCTTTCAACCAACCGTTCGCCCCCGTCCCATCCACGTTGCGAGTCACGTTGTAGGTCGTTCCCGAAACCAACGACCCTATCAGCATCCACTCCAGGTTGTTCGAGCCGGCACTGTCCGGCCCCTGAATTTTTATCCAGTCGCCAACCGTCAGAGATTTCCCAAAATTCACCGTCGTAGCGCCCGAGGATACATCCGCCCCGAGTTTGCCTGCGTCCTTACTGACGATGATATTCCCTGCAACTGCCATTTGATTACTGGAGGTCAGCAAAAATGTTTTTAGTTCTCCGCGCGCCACGATGTTGTTGAACTCGGCATCGCCGGTGTCTGCTGAGATGTTGAAGCCAGACAGGCCTGTGGAGAAATTGCTTGATCTTACCCGCTTGTTGGCACCGTCGATCTCAATGTATGTCCCACCTGTGTCGCCGATCTGGATCTTGGGAGTGGTGGAATCCAGGACGATCCCTACCAGGCCGCTTAATTTTCTCAGGTATGAACTGGAGATTGTCCATCCGCCGATGGCTCCACTGGTCGCGGTGATGCTTCCCGATATGGTTGCGCTGCTAGCGACCATATCCCCGTTCTCGTAGACCCGGAATGAGGCAAGAGTCGGATTTCCGCTTCCGGCAAAGATGCGGATGTCGTTTCCACCAGTGACTGCTGAAGATAGCCCCACAACCCCTGCCGCGTCGATGATCGTTGCGCTGGCAATGTGCCACCCGCCGATCTCACCCGAGGTCGCATTGATAACTCCTGTGATCTGGGCATTAGAAGCAACTACTAGCCCGGATTCATATACTCGGAAGTCCGCATTGGCAAAGTCCGTATCTCCAGCAAAGAAGCGAATATCATCCCCGCCTGTGATGGTCGAGAGAAGCCCTGCGCTGCCTGCTGCGTCGGTAAGGGCATCTTCGCCTAGTACCCAGCCGCCGATAGTCCCTGAGGCTGCATGGATCCCATCCTCATCCAGCCACACAGCGCCACCAGCTGCATATAACTTCCCATCATCGGCATCTACATAAAACGTGACAGTGCCTGTCTCATCGAATGCAGCCAGGTTGGCGTTGATATTAAACTCAGCGTCCAGGCTTATGGCGCTCATGACCAGGCGCACAATCCCATCTGCTGCCACGGCACGGAAATCCGTCGAACGAGGAGCAGGAAACTGAGATGGCGCTGCATTGATGGTAATGTTTGGCACTGGACGCTGGAACGCCTCGTTTTTCACTTTCATCCGTCGAAGAAGGTTGCGTAACTCCCTGGGATCGGTGTTATTGATAATGTCTTCTGCGTTCATAACAAAGATCCTCTCAGGACCGTGCGCATCGTGCGCTTTGTCTCATCCAGTGCCATTGCCAATAATCTGACAGTCCCTCGCCAGCCCTTTTTTCCTCCAGGAAGATAGATCTCCGATGCATGTGCAATCAGACGATTCCCAGCCCGCAAGTTCGCGAAAGCATCGCCAATGTCAAGCACATCTACGGTGAGATTGAGATACGGCATGGACACGTTGCTCAGGTAATTCTGAGTGTACTGGTTGAGCGCCGACAACTGGGCAACATCCCGAAACTGGATAACTTCGCTGCGAGTGCGGTAGATATTCTGCGACGCCTGGTCTTCGAACACATCAGTCTCCAACTGCTCCGATTCCGATGTCTGGCCACTAATGCCTCTCACGCGGTTGATCGCGCCACCATCCACAACAGCATCGACCACCTTCATGTTGCCGTTGTCACCATCGTGCAGCATGAATCCCGTGTTGACGCCCAGCCCCAAGCCAATATCTGCAAAGATCGACAAATGATTATGTGTATCGCGTTGGGGTCTCATCACCATTTCGTAACCCGAATCTTCCAGGAGTTTGATCATTTGATCCCAGATGTTTGCTTGCTCGATCACGATCGTCTTTTGATCCTGGACGTTCCCCGTAGTTCCCAGGGAGATATACATTGGCTCCTGCTCGTTCGCCAGGTGAATCATTTCGCCGATCACGCTGGCCATGGGACCCACCACCGCCAGGCTGCGTTCTGCAGAACGCAGGCTCAACAAGTATTCGGCATTATAGAAGGTCATTTCCACAGGTGGAGAAACTTTCCACGGCATATCGATCACCCCCGCCCAGGCAGGCAAGGGAGGCTCTTCGACGAGGACCATCCTGCCCAGCTGCAGCCAGGGCTGTCCGGCAACATCCGTGGGAATGATTACTGACGTTTGTCCTCCATCGCTCACGCCGGTGTTGCCCAAAAGGATCCAACCCCGATTACACTCCGCGTTGAATTGCCCAACAGGATTATTGTTAAGATCAAAGACAATGATGCGGCTCATAACCGCCTCACATACCAACCTAGATCGATCTCCAGTGTGCCCAGATCCGCGGCAGTGATCCGAATGGTATTTGTGGCTCCACCCTGCAGCCGAATAAAGACAGACCGCCCTTCGTCGTCCAGAGTCAGTGAGCCAAAAGCGCTGTATCCGTCATATTGCACGAGGTTGGATTCCCCATCGAAGCTAAAGGTCTTATTGAGCCCCATGGGAAAGTTCAAATAGACGGTATCTCCAGTGGTCTCATTTGTCAGTGTAGCCACGAGCGGGATCGCGTCTGATTCTCCCAGAAATGCGCCGGCGGGGATGTTGGATGAATCGAACGCGGCAGTGCAGGTGAGAGCTTCAATGGCGGCACTGGCTGCAAACGCGGAAGGATAGCCTCCTCGAAACAGCAACATGATATGTTTGGTTCCGGTGGGTGTGCTGGTGGGTGTGCTGTTATTCGTCCAGTTTTGCCAGCTCGGTGAGGCGGAAGGTGACGCTTCGGTGAAAAGAGGAGCGTAGTAGCCTCCATCCAGGCTGCTGTACATGCCTGCCTCGAAGAGCCAGTTCTCATTGCTCCTGTATTTTTTTCCCGTCATCGTAATGCTGGTGATTCCAGCGTTGCGATTGAACGTGGCGGTGAACTCAACATTCTCCGCCCCCCAGCTTCCACCAATCTGGTAAAAGTTCATGACCTGGAAATAAATAGCAGGCGTGAGATCCGCCGGGTCAGCAGCCAACAACCGACTGTATATCCCCAGCGAGCGCTTGCTCGCATTCCAGTGCGCAGTGCGGTTGGACCAGGCTTCGCCAGAATATGGATAAGCATTGACGAAGAACGGATAACCGGCCCCACCCCAGACCCATTGTGTGTTGCTTGAATTCGCCAGGTCGATCAACGGCTTGGTGAGATCATAATTCGCATCATTGGTAGATGGAGCCGAGACGCTGGAATTTCCATACTTCATCAGGAGCGGATACTGGATGTATAAAAACGACACAGCCGCGCTGTGCGATTCTTCCGTGGTTCCAAACAGGCCACGCTGTGAAACGATCAGCCGGCAGGTTGCCGGATCTGTGTCGGAATAAGCAAACCATTCATTGCCATGATAGACAATTCCGGATTTTGGCATTTCACTGATCTGCGCTTTTGTGTCGTCGGTCACCGTGAATTTAAGCTCGCTCACCACACCTACACCCGACACACTGGTCAACAACGGGAGCGAGAACCCTTTCGCCAGGTCTAGATTGATCCATACTTTTGTAGTCGTTGTGTTTGGACCCGAGATCCAGCGCTTGAACTCCTGCCCGGTGGACATATTCACAATGCGCAGATCGGCACAATTCGCCAGCATCTTCGAGACCTTGATCTCTGCATTATCGGAATGGGAAGCTACCGTGGTGCCACCGGTCCCGCGCGTGACACCTGTGAGATTGCCCGAGGTCGTGCCTGTTTTGCCGGTCCAACTGATTTGCTCAGTGTCCACATATCCCATGCCAGCGCTGGGGATGGCGCCTGTCACCGTGTCATAAGCAATGGTCGTGACGCTGTTATTGATCCCACCATTCAGTTGACATTTATTCGCGCTATCTGCGATCAGCGCTGCGGTATTGACCGTGATGCACCAGGGGAGCAAACCATGCACGAGTCCTGGTGTATTGGGCAGCTGATAAATATTTTGGTAGAGGTAGCCGTTCGAAGGACCAGCCACTGCAGTGATATCCACACTGAGAAAGGTTTCATCTTTTCCAGCAACGGCGATATCCTGAGTTTCGGTGGTGCCCGTTGCGGTCCACGTGGCTTGTGTGCTCTCTGTGACCGCGCGCCAGGTGGATGTTCCGGTTTGTAAAATAACTGTGAAATACGGACTGCCCTCATCCTGGACAACATTCACCACTCTGCAGGCGAGCTGGTAGTCAACCCCATCATCCACAAACGAGACAACGAGAATGACCTGTGTCCCGCGTTTGAACCAGGTCTTGAGTTGCGAGATCAACGCATAACGATTTGCATAGTTCCGAATTTGGATGCTCAAAACCTTGTTCTGCACATCGACAGTAAACAGGCCGGCATCGATGGAATCGGCATTGGATTGCTCAAGGAAAACCGGCGCCGCACTTGCCACCCCGTGAGGGTTGAGGAGCATGGCGCGGTAATTTGTTCCATCGTTGATCGCGTGACCATTCGCGGTTTTTACAGTGAGGATCATGGACTTTAATACCTGCGACCTTTCAGCCTGGCGCCCAGGCTGCCGCTGGGCGTGGCACCCTGCAGGACAACCGGCGCATAAAACGAGAAGTTATCGTTCTGGGTGTTCGTATTGGAGACCTGGGATGGACCGCTGGCTGTGGCAGCTGCGATACGCTGCGCAGCGAAGCCGAACATCTGTTCGACGTCCCGCAACTTCTTCAAGCCGCCCAATCCAACAGAACCGATCAGGTTTTCTCCAATGCCCATCCCGATCGTGGAGGGCGAACTGATCCCCAGCAGATTCTTGATCTTAGCGATCATGCCGTTGATTAGATTGGTCACAGCCTCATACAAAAATCCGGCTGCATTCTTGATCCCATCACCCAGACCTTGCACGAATTTCTTTCCCAGCTCGGGCAGCGTCTCAATGAACTTTGCCAGCGTGTTGCCCAGGCGGGCGATCAGCTCGCCCATCGCCACGATCAGCACGGGGATCGCAGCCACAATACCCGTTGCCAGCATCCCAATTAACTGACCCGCTGCGCTGAAGATCAACGGCAGCGCATCGATCAACGCATTGAGAATGGTATCGATGATCTCTGGCAGTGCAGCAATGAGAACTGGAAGAGCAATAATCAGACCTTGAGCCAGTCCCAGAATGAGTTTGAGCGCCG
>Ga0210377_10000424_pt1 | contig 40496 bp, 66 predicted proteins | sample PLM4_65_b1redo_FD_155480 | JGI IMG/M metagenome (GOLD analysis project Ga0210377, IMG submission 155480) | Groundwater sediment microbial communities from an aquifer in East River, Colorado, USA - PLM4_65_b1 redo | ecosystem: Environmental > Terrestrial > Soil > Riparian zone | place: USA: East...
TGCTCAAGGCTTCAGATACTATGTAGTCTGCGTTTGCTTTATCGTAGACGTAATACATGATGTCAGAGAACTGATCTGCTGTTTTAACATCTGATCCCTCAACAGGGGTGCAAACCGTGGCAGTGCGGTTCTCTCTCTCATATCCAGAATATAGGTTTACCACCCTACGAATCTTGTTAAGCTCCAGAACCATTCTGTTCTGTTTGATGAGCTTAGATTTCTCTAGATTGGTCCAGTTATCACCGGCATAAGCGCGTAAATCTCTATAGGCAGCAGCATAGTACACTCCCCACGTACGATAGGCGTCGTAGAAGAACTGGGTGAACTGAAACACCTTCTCGTTGTTAGTACCTGTTGCTACATATCCTGACATAGTTTCTCAAATATTTACTTGACACTCAGGTCAAAATTTTTTTAGAGCCACTCTCTTCGCATTCTAGCCCATTCTTCAGCAGTCATTCCTGCTGATGAGCCGGTTCTTTGTACCGCTTCGGAACAGTAGATCAAGGCTTTAGATCCGTGAGAAGCCCAGTCATGGTAGCTCTTCTCTCTGTAACAGCCCAATTTCTCGTTCCATTCTTTCCTAAAGCTTTCTACAGCTTTGACACCTTTCTCACATTTAGTTTGGTCGAAAAAGAATCGAGGAAGCATACTTCTGAGACATTCGATACCGAACATTTCGTTAGTATCTCTAGGTAGGACGTCTATTTTTAGACCAGCACCCCTTGCGACATCAACTAAACTCTTTCCACTTTGTAAAGACCTCGAGGCTGCATCGTGAGGCATGAAGTGCTTCTCGTACATGTACGGCTTGCTCTTCAACCACTTCACGTAGTGAGCTAGAGGTTCATCACTGTTTTCATAGTAGTCGATACAGTGGACTTCTTTACCAATCAGCTGGAACACCCAGATTGCGTTGCTGTCTCCGATTCCGATATCCCAAGCTGTATAAGTCTTAGCATTCTCATCGTAAGGCAGGTGGCAGATTCGATGTTCCTGTCTGGCTATAGAGATCATCTTAGCAAAGTAGTACCCCTCGTTAGCGGTTTCAAACGCTTCCTCGGGTGTGGAGGGGTATTCCCTCTTCATGTACTCACCTTGTGTCATCATTTTCTTTACGTACCAGGCTTTTTGCTCCGAATTTAAAATAATGTCTTTACTTTCTAAAGCCTCAAAATACTCTGACATCTCTTTACTTATCAATACATTTTTTGAATCTAGAACATAATCTGGATGTTGCCACCAAGGAAAGAACCAAAGCTTCCAATCCAGAGTTCCTAAAGGAGTCTGTGAATCTTCCAACGCCTGAGCGGACTTGCATAGGTTATAGAAATGACCTTCCCTTCCCCTTGCTGTGGATTCAATACAGACAAATTGGCCGGCTTGAACAGCGTTAAGCGCTCCTGAGATAATTTCGTTAGCTTTCGTGGGATTTTCCTGGCAGACCTTAGCAAATTCTGTAATGTGAAGAAGCTGAAGGGTTCCTCCTCGAAGTGAAGTAGCCACTCTAAAAACCGATCCGTTGGCAAAACGCATTTCATGCACGTTATCTCTGTACGCATGGCACATATCTCTAACAAATTGAGGGAGATTGTCATAAGCAAACTTTACCTTGTCGACGAAGATTTCTCTTGCAATATCTTTGTTATCAGCTACAATGGCAGCATTCGTATTGGGCTGGAAAAGGCAATAGTCTAGAAATAAGAGAGCATGGAAAGTAGTAATTCCAAGCTGCCTAGCCTTCAAGACGATGTTTAAGTTATGAGAACGAAGTAAAGTTTTTTGAGCCCAATTGGGTTCGAAATCTACTACATTCCCTTCTTTGTCTTTGATTTTGTATAGGTTTGAAAGCCTCCACTCCTGACTATTCAGAAGTTCGAAAGCTTGATCTTGGGATATGCTCATTTTCGCCTATGCTCTTCACACGTTGTTGATACCCAACCAGTCGAATTGTCTATCTTTGCTGGCTTTCCGCAGACCTCACAAGTTCTAGAGCTACGGTCTTCATATTCGTCTATAAGATCACACATCTCATCGGTGCACGCATCCATATAGAAACGAAGAGTTCCATACTTCTCTTTCACTTGACTTGCTCTACAAGAATACCCGTACTCATCAGGAACGATCTTCTGAACTAAAGGGTAGAGCTTTTCGCAAAGTTCCCTTATCAGTTCGTACCATCCATCCCCACATTCAAACCCAAATCCCATAGCGGAAGAGCGAATGTTTGCATCCTTGTCAAACAAGAGCGGAAAGTCGTTAAATAGCTTTTCTTCTAGTTCTGTTTTCATGACCCTCTTTTATCAATTAAAATATTTACTTTACAACGTTTTTTTAGGAGAGACTTTAAACAAACTTTGCTAGCTTTACAACATACAGTGTGATATAGTGAGCACTAAATAATAGGATTTTGAATGATCATAGACTGCATAGCTGACCTCCATGGATTCTGTCCACAGTTAGAAGGAGGCGACCTTCTCATCGTGGCTGGAGACATGACAGCTAGAGATTCCCTCAAATGCTGGGACAAGTTTTTCACATGGTTTGATGCTCAAAACTACCGTAAAAAGATCTATATCGGCGGCAATCACGATAACTTTCTTACTCAGTGTTGTAATAATAAAGATGCCGCCGATATCGTTTATGGACCTGAGTGTGAGAAGCAAGAATACCTATGCGATTCAGGCACAGAATTTGAAGGTTTAAAGATATGGGGCTCGCCCTGGACCAAAACTTTTCCAGGGATGAATCCTCATTGCAAGGCGTTTACTTTTGATAAAGAAGAGCAGCTTTCTGAGAAATGGAGATTGATTCCTAGAGACACAAACATCTTGATCACTCACTCCCCTTCGTTCGGAAACTATGATTGGGTTTACAATCGAAATGGAACGATAGGTCCTTCAGTAGGAAGTATTACTCTATGGATGGAGATGTTAACCATGGTTCCTAATTTAAAGCTTCACGTAACGGGTCATATTCATGAAGCCTACGGTGAAAGCGTACACACGAATGGAATCCATTTAGTCAATGCAAGCCATGTTAATGAAAGATATCAACCAGTCAACAAACCTATTCGGATTATCCTATGACAAGTCCTGCTCCTGTTTCAAAATCGTACATGGAATTATGTTTTCATGTGGATGGCGCCCAAAGTCTATACTTAAGAGTCCCCACTGTGTGGGACGATAGAAGAAAACTTTGGATCGGCTTCGTTAAAAGCCCCAAGACTCAACGATTGATACACGGAGAGGGTAAGGATAGCTTTGAACTTCAAAACTCGTTTAACGCGGCTATATCGGCTATTTTTGAGAAAAACGATGGTTTAGCTGAAGAAGTCTTCTCGATGTTTCAGCCACTTTCTTATTGGGATGAAATGTCTTAAACAGGTGGAAAAATCGGAAGCCCAGGCGGAGGGAAGTTAGACGGATTCACAATCAAAGGTGTGTTGCCTGCAAGGGTAAACTCTCCACCCGATATGAAGGTGTTATATCCTCTACCATCAATTGGAACCCCATTAGCATCGTAGAGCTCAAATGTATCTGCGGTTGCGTGCTGTACATAGAAGAGTCTGTTATTCAGCTGCTGCATCCCTGTAGCGTTTGCCACAGGCATATAAATGAATTTAGTTGTTCTAACTGCTTGGCCGTTTTCAAAGCCATGAGCTGTGAGAGTCACGACAATCGGTAGAGTTGCAGTTATCGCTTCTGGAACTTTTTGTCTTACTGTAAAATGACTTGGAGATGTATCGGGAGTATTAGGGAATGGAGATTCTGGCTGCGTGTCTATGAAATCATATAACACACTGTCTGGATCTTGCGGATTAGGTCCTGTGCCTGGAATTGTGGTCATTGATATTCCCAAATAAAGACTTTACATAAATTCATACTACTGCCAAAAATAAAGAAAAACAAGCTAATTCACAAGGATGCTGCTATGGCCAAAGGTCTAAACGAAAAATCTATAAGAATCACTGCTAAACCTCCTAAGAATGTAGGCATCTTGCCTTCTTATTCCGATGGACAAAAGCAATCAAAGGTTCCGAAGCCTAAGAGTCTCACGCCCCTTAAGAACGCCTCTTCTAAGAAGAAGTAATTCGGCTTTCTTAGCGTAAACTCTGCCAGCTCCCCAGATAAAGAGGACTCCCTCTTTCCTGCAAGTATCCTCGAGAAACTCTCTTGCTAGAGCCTCTATGTATTCTTTTTCGTCGAATACGGTCCTGGGTATGTACTTTCCTTGAGTAACACTTCCATCATCAAAGAACATCTGTGCCCAAACCTTCACTTCTTCTGTCATCCCTGGAATCATTTGAAAGTAGTTTAGCATAGGGGTTGATATTCTTTTCTTACATCTGCAATCTGTGCAGTGCTCTCCGCAATCATCACATTCACCGCTCATGAGATTCAATCTCCCTTTTTATGTACCAAATGGCTTTCTCTAGATCTTGTTTCTTGCATCCTTTCTTATCGCATCTAAGGATGTATTTTATGGCATTTCCAAGGCAGAAGTTGAGATTGAAGTCTTCGATGATATCGATAGATTCAAACTTTTTACCCTGGTAGTGGGCTGGATGATTTACTAAATCCATCATAATCCTTTATTGGAGTTCCCCATAGTTTCTTTAAATCTTCTACACTCAATCCGGTGTAGCAAGCTGAGCACATCATTTTCCCATGTTCATCTCTTCTATCTTTATACAAACGACCACATTCGCATATTTCTGGAACTATCGTCGTGGTTTTAATAGCCATTACTTCTCAAATCCCAGGTTGATTACTTTAAAGCTAATAGGCTTGTGCCCTTCAAGGTTTTCTTGAGATCGGATGACTACACCCTCTCTTTGTTTGCCGTTGGAATAGACTCCTTCACCTCGAGTTTCTAGCCCATGAGGAATGAAGCAGTGACCCCATTCAATCATTCGAACCGTAGGGAATTTCAAACTGTCACTCAATGCGCGTAGTTCTTTAAATGTGAGATATCTCTTCTCTACGATGTGATAGCCTGAGAATAAGAAACCATCGATATCCTTGAGTCCCATTGGATTGCTTTGAATCCCAGGTCCACAAGTCTCCCATTGGATAGCAATACCATCAGGGAGATTGGGCTCTAACTGATATTTCTCTGAGACTTTCCAGTATCCATTGTCAGGATTCCTGACAAGCTCCAGATTCCTAGAGCAAATACCGAACTCTCCTTTCCAACGATATGCAGTCGTTGAAGAGCCATCGGCTTTCTCAGTCATGTACCATGCTTTTCCAACCAAATTGTCCACCAATTCGGGATATCTCTGGTAATTTAGCTCGTCAGTCTTTGGAATGAAGTCTGGGAAGTTTCCTTTGGCGATTCCTTGCAGATGAGCAGGGACTGGTTTATGGTATTTGACAACCTGATAGTCAATTGTGACATCTTTTCCTACATGAATACATCCGTCTCCAAGCCTGGTAAGAGTGATTAAAACCTCACTTGGCGCTCCCTTAAACCTTCTCATCTTAACTCGCCAATTAGAATCCTTCATGAAAGGGAGATATGAGTGAATTTCAGGATCTAATAAAGAATCGGGAAGGAAAACAATGCAATAATCATCAACATTAAAGTCAGCTTTCCTGACAATTCCCTTCCATTTGCCTCCTTCTCCACATACAACCGTAGCCGAGACAATGAAGTCTGCGCCTGGAATAGGCTCTAGATTGATGATCTTTCCTACATAAACTAGGCCGTCTTTACTCATGCTAATCCTTATATGGGTCAAATTCGCGTTCATCTGCCATACAAACGCCTATTGGGGTTAAAGTGTGTAGAATGTTGACTGTGGCTTTATGAGCCTCTAGGACCGATTCTATGCGTTTATAAGCGTATGGGCTTTCATCTAATCCGCTTCCTCGAACTTCCACCCCGACTCTCTTAATCCATTCATCGTGCGCTGATTTGGAGACAAGCCCTTCAGAGATTCTAGTTCCTGTTCGTCTATTGAATTTTCCTTTGGCTTGAGTTCTTCCCATTGCACGGCCTGCACCATGGATTGTAGAGTACAACGCGGCTTGGGACTCGGGCTCCTCGACTCCTTCAAGAATGACCGATATATCTGCCATAGATCCCCCAACAAACCCCTTTTGACCTGGGAAGGCCGGAGTTGCTCCCTTTCGTACCACCCAAAGATCTTTACCAAAATGTCGTTCTTTCCATGCGAAGTTATGGTGATTATGGATCGATTCAACAACATTTGCTCGTAAGATTCTAGCCACTCTTTCACATACCCAATCTCTGCCAGCGTAAGCATAGCGACCAGCAAGTTCCATACACTTAAGATATTGCTGTCCGAGGTCTGAATTTTCATTAAATATGACTGGCTCCGCATGAACCCCATCTTTTCCTCCTCCTACTTTGACGAAATGAGTCGCGATGCTGTGCCCCAGGCCACGAGATCCAAAATGAACTCCGACCCAAATTCGGCTTTGCTCATCAGTAAAGATATCAACATAGTGGTTGCCTCCTCCGACAGTACCCAGCTGATCTCTGGCTTTCTCTTTGAGTCCTTTGAGCAACTCAATTTCATCCCATGCTGGGTCATCGAACAACTCATGATCAACTTTTTCACTGTTTCTCCTTCCCATTCCGAAGCTTATGTGCTTTTGCACTTCATTCATCGTTCTATAGATGTTATCTTTAACCGACTGAACGCTACAATCCAGCAGCACTGCTTTATTGCCACAAGCAATATCAAAACCCACCCCATTAACGTTGATATGGTTTTCATAACAAACCACACCTCCAACAGGAACGCTATAACCGATATGATGATCGGCCATAAGGGCAACGTAATCCGGTTTGATTTCATAATTCATTACCGCCTTCATTTGTTCTACTGCTTCTGGCAGTGCATCTCCCCATACTGGGATTCCGTCAATCGTCTTCATCTTGTTCTGCCTCTTTAGGTATTGGTCCTTCCTGGATTGCAGTAACGTGGACCCCATAAGTTGGGTTGTTATTCATGTGATTGTGCCATATCCAAGCAGCCTTAATATCATCCACTATTTCAATCTGAATCGTTAATACTCTTCCCATTCCTACCAAGCCATTTTCTTCTGTTTCTGGTCTTACAATCACACCAATACTTTCCTTCCCAGTGTCCATCCTCTGGATTAGGCTTCTTCTTGATGAATTTCTTCTTACTCATCTGTTTTCTAGATTCTGTACTCTTTCCTGAAGACACTTTATTTCCTTATAAATCCGAAAAGTATTGAATTGTAAAAACTCAGGACCAACCTGATAAATTAAATAAATAAAAATACCTAATAGGATAACAAGTAGTCCTTTCATGATTCTTTTTCCAATTTCTGGTGAATTGCTTCTAAAATCCACCCAGTTCTGGTAATTCCTACCCTTCTGTCTACCGATCCATCCACTGCCTTGAGCATTCCTTCCGAAATCCTAAGGTTGATGATCGGCCATTTCTTGGCTTCTCTCTTGAAATCTTCCTTGACCTTAGCTCCTCCATCGATGAGGGCTTCAATATCTACATTGCCTAACGGCTTTCTGACTCCCATATACATTCCTTGTGTGTTTGATGTGTCTTCACTATATATTCTCTGTGTGTCTAACATACATCCAACATACATTTACTGTATACAAAATCATAAAGGGCATTCATTTCATGAATTGCCTTCTTATCTTGAACTTTCATCTCGGTTACACTTAATCCATCGCTTGCAGCGTTAGCAAAAGCCTTGCGGCATCCAATGGTGACTGGAATACATTTGATTTCTTCACACTCTTCCAGAATACTCTGGGAACCTTCGTTATCGGAACCCTTAGCATCGGCTTGATTGATGAATGCAAAGACTTTGAGGTTTGGATTGGCTGGCTTCATTTCGGCGACTACTGCCTTTACATCTCCAAGAGTCCAGATGTCTAGCGATCTTGGCTTGAAAGGAACGATACAGACGTCAGCTATTGAAAGAGACGCACGAAGAGACGTAGTTTCTCTTCCACCCACATCAATAATAATATCATCGTAATCATCCTTCATCCTTTGAAGCTGAGAGCGCAATGCTTTTCCTCCGAAACTGACGGTTGTCCACTTTGTTTCAATCCCCAACACATCTCTTTGATTCGCCCAAATCGTTGTAGATCTTTGCTCATCTGCATCAACTAGTAAGAGTTTCTTACCTGTTGCAGCTCTCATTACCGCAAGATTCGTGGCTATAGTGGTTTTACCCGTTCCACCCTTCACTCCAGCTATCATGACTATCATATACACCTCCAATGTATGTTTAATGTATGGATAACATACATCTAATATACATTTAATGTATACCAACAAGTGGCGGCCGGTGAGAGATCCACCCTCCCTTCTCCTGGATTTAGACTCCAAGTGTCCTTTCTACTATTAGACGAACCAGCCATCGGGCTATCATGGAGTTGAACCATGGCTTCCTCCGTGACAGGGAGGCGTGACTACCGCTGCACTAATAGCCCAAAAGAGTGGGATGGGTTGTATCACATATCTCATCCCCTGAGGGCCCACTCAACTTACTTGCGATCTTTCCAAAGTTGCACCATCTTAGGAGCATCTTCTGAAATCTCACCTGAAGGAACTAGTGTTAAATCTTTGCCATGATGGAAATTCCAGCACTCTAGATACTTCATCGCTTCTTCAAGCTCGCGGAAGTCTTCACCGAATGCCCACTCTCCGAACGCATCTAGCTCTTTCTCTTCTGGAATGAAGGTGCTAAAATAGTCTTTCACGCTGCTCATACCGCCTCAACTGGGTTCACTCCTGGAACAGGAACTGTCTCTGGAGCTGGTGGTTTAGCAATAGGGTTTACTAAAAGCATATGCTCGGAATTGCCTTGCATAGCCATACCCTCTACTTGGACAAACAACATTCCAGGCATTAGCTTAGCTATAATCATCATGGAGACTTCATCTGCCATAAGTAAATATTGTTTTGCTTTAGCAACAGGTGCTGCTTCTGGTTGTTTTACTTCTTCACTCATCGCATCCTCCTTCACATTCATCGCCTTCTTCTTCCGCTGGTCTACCCAACTTCGCCAATAATACATCAAGCTTCTCACGCACGGCCTCGTTTTGTTTATGTAGTGTCAAAAACTCTTCCATATAATGCAGCAACGATGGAAGAATGTTCTCCACTTGCTTATGGAGGTCTACAAGTGTCTTCTTGTACACCATCTCCAAATCTTGTAACTCGTCTTTATACATAGGTCTCCTATTGATCATGTTTAACTTAAATCCGCCGTAGTACTTTCTACAGGCCTTAGCAGATGATCTGTCCATCCGAGCTTTCTCGTAATCTTTGCAGTCAATGACCCATCTGAAAGTTGGCATTCTGTCTCCGTAGTAAAGATTTTTTTATAATATCTGCCAAGTATTTTCTTTTCAAATAAATATTTACATAAAGTCACGCCAAGACATTCCCAGGCAGTCCATACAGAAATAGCCACAGGAGCAACCATGCTCTTCTTCTGGCTCTATATCATCGTCTTCATCAGGCTCATCTTCAGGGTCTGGTTCATAATCCTTTCCCTGCCATGAATCTAAATCTGCTTTATCCCATTGACTCCAGTATGGACCACACATCAGTTGTCCGCCTTTTCCGGACAAGTCAACTTCTGTATCTCATAGCAAATAGTAGCTAGAGCCATGGGAAGATTGAACTCATCCTTCATGTGGTCAGGAATTGGTTCTTTGGGATTCATCTCCTTAAATTGCTTGCGTAGCTGCCTATTATTCTTATCCGCCTCTTCTGCATGCTTGAGGAATGTATCTATGAGAAAGTCTAGCTTGTACATCAGTCTCTCTCCAATGTTAATGCAGGCTTCTTGAAGTTCCCATATCTGGCGAAGTCAGTGCGAAGTGCATCCATCTGCTCTAACTGCTCTGGATTGTCTTCATAAAACTTCTTCAACTCTTCAACTGCATCTGGATTCTCTCTCAGGAAAAGCATGGTCTCAACATTGATGCGAATGATCTCATCCATCCCTAGGTCTTCCATCATTCCACCTCGATGTTTCATAGCAGAAGCCATCTCCATACCTTGACGAACCCTTAGAAGTTCCTCATCAGTTAGAAGATCAACTCGAGCTGTAGGGCTTTTCTTCTGAAGGAATTTGCGGCACATATCACAGTGCTTAGACAAGAGCTCTGGAGTTTCTCTTATCTTCTTAGATGCGGAATGCATGCATCTCTCGAAAGGCTTAAACACCGGAGGAGATACAGCTAGGTTATTCTCATGGGTTCCATACCACACAAGAAAATCTCTAAAGATACCCTTATTGCGAATGAAAGGATGAATCCATGCGATCTGTATGCAGTCATCATTAACCTCCATAAAACCCACATAGCGGAATCTATTCGACCTCTTGAACCCAGGAGCCAATAGTCGCATTACAAGAAGATAAACTACGGAAGGCTTCTCTGTACGGATGAGATCACACACCTCTCTTTCGTAATTTACAAGTAAGTCCTCATAGGCACTTCTCACTCCCTCAAGATTCGTATGCTTGCATATATAGGTCTCACTACATAGACCCTCAAAGACAGTAATAGCCCTAGGCATAAACACAGACTCATAAGCCACCGGAACATTGATCTCTAAATCAACCAAAGTCTTCTTGTGAATACGCTTCGCATCTTCATCTATGCCAGCCATCTCCATCAATTCTTGCTTACTACACTTCTTCATATAGCCACCTCTCTTTTCAGCACTATATGAATGTAAAGACTTTATTTGAATGAAAAAATGACAAGAATTTTTTTGACGTGACTGTGCACTGGGAACGCATTGTTTCCTGATCTATGTATACTCTTTTCTTGAATTTTCTGGGAGGATTTTTTTAGTTAGAGTTAATTAGGCAGGATGTAGGAATGTGCATTATGTAATATGAAAAGCTTTAGTTTAGTTGAGAAAGTGAACTGTCTATGAGAGAGGTCATGAGATATATATAATGATAGTACCGGTACTGCTTAAGGTCCTACCCCCACCCCTCTTTCCTAGCTTTCCCAGGCTGATGGGACCCTAGGCGTTGCAGCACGTCCGTGTTGCTACTGAAGTAAAGCTTGTTTATGTGTGTGTTATCTAGGTGAGTAGTGATGGTAGCCTATGCTAGGACTGCTTAGGCTGCTTGCTGATGATGAAGTCAAAGGCTGCTGTAGCTATGTCCTTAGCTGCATTCTTAGCTTCATCTTGGTCATATCCACGATGTTTAGCTTGAGTCTTCAACAAGAACAGTTGAAGCGTTGTATCATTAGACTTCTTGGCTCTATCCCATACCGACTCTTCTAGTTCGTCGATCTGTCTTTCTCTTGCAGTCTCTAAAGCAATCCCTAGTTCTTTGTCATCATCGCATCTTCTGCGTATGGTATGTCTAGTGCTGCCCATTGCATCAGCTACTCTGCTTAGATTGCCACCATGTTTGATGATGAGTTCTAACATCATATTTTTATCGAGTGGTATACCTGGCTTTGGTTGTTTGGCTGTCTCGCCTCTCTTATTACCTTTAGCTTTACTTGGGAAGCCTGCCATGTTTGTTATCTCTTTCTTTGTTTAGTGACTTAGCTCACTTGGTTACTAAGCCGCCTAGAGCCGGCGGGTGGCTATGTTCAAGACTGATTATAACCGCATGATGAATCTGACCCTATTTTAATGTCAAGTCTTTATTTGAATCCTCTCTAGAAACATGGAAGTAAAGTTCTTTTGTGTTGTGTATATTCCTTAAAGAGTGATATAGTTGGATACATAAAGCAAAGATAGACAAAGCAAAGAAGGAGGACCTATGTACATTTCAACATTCACATTAATAGCCTTGATATGGCTAACGATTCAATGCAGACAATAAAAAAGAGAGGGTGTGCTGCCCTCTCCCAAAAACCTAAAGGAGTCTATGAAAAAACTTGCTAAACCGAATACTACATTGAATGCAGATAGTATTCAAGAAAAGATTACTAATTTAAGTGATGACCTTTTGACTGTATTAGAAGGACACATGGATGAGTTGGATAATGAAGTGATCTTCTATCATGCATTCAAATTCATGACAATAGCACTATATGAATGTTTCGAGTCTCATCAAGAGGCTCTCAAAGTATTAAGAATGGGCATGGATCATGGTATCCAAGCTGCAATGGAAAAAAGGGGGAAGTAATGGATCTAACAGTAGTACTAACAGGGATTGGAACAGCCATTACAATCGTTGGAGCTAACATTGCTCTAATCTCTTGGTTAAGAGCTGATATGAAAGCTTTTGAGACAAAGATTGATGGATGGAAAGATGAAATCAACAAAGAGATGAAAGATTTCCATGGAAGACTATGCACTATCGAGGAAAGAAGAAATGCTAAGCCACCAGCTTAAGGAAACGCTCAAGAAGAATTGGGGAGATAAGGCTGCTGCTTTAGATTGTTATGCCGAAGTAAAGCTTATTGATCCCATTTCCTCTTGGTGTTGCTACATATTTGCCATGGACCAAGAAGAAGAGGTGATTCACTGCCTTCTTTACAGCGAAGCGATGGGAGTTGAGATATACACGCAATGTATTCAGGATGTATATTCAATGTATAATGAAGAGGGTGAAAGCCCAAGGATTGACCCAGAGTTCAGAAGAACGAGGGTGATAGAATTACTACAAAGGTTGAATAAATGAAGCCAGAAGAAATTCAAGAGATCAGGCGTAAGTTATGTGTATCCCAAGAGAAGTTTGCTCAGCTATTGGGAACTACTGTAGTCAGCGTCAATAGATGGGAGAATGGTAAAGCTGTTCCCTCAAGACTTTATATCAAAGAACTAAAAGAACTAAGGAATAATCATGGATCATACGTTTGTAGACGAAAAGAGTTTGAAGAGTCTTGAAGAGCTCGTTGTTTTCTTAGGCGGAGGCAAAGCTTCTTTACAAACATTGCTTATCTTGCAAGCCAAGGCAATCAAGGCCGGAATCATGCAAGAAGACATGAATGTAAGAGCAGCTCATATACTTGGATGCATACAAGATTTGATAAAGCTATACGAAAAGCAAATGGAAGCATGCCTTGAGTTATTGCCTGATGATTTCAAAGCTGAGCCAGTGATAGAGAGACTAAAGAAACAAGAGCTTGTAAGAGCAAGAGCTATGCTGAGGAAACCTAAAGATGCTTGAGCAAAACGGATTTTTCGTACAACAAAAAGATGGAGTCACTAAGATTATAAACTACACGGAAAATACATTGTGTGTATATCTAAAGCCCATCAAACCCAAAAGGAAATTGGTGAAGATCTTCTTGATTCCTAGAGAGTCATTTAAGATATTTGATCATCAATTTGAAATAGATTTAACAACCATGCTTTTTTCATTGGAGAAAGAATGAGATACATAGTGTTTAGTCGAGTGTCTACCAAGAAACAGACTGTAGAGAACCAGATTCGAGAATGCTTTCAAAGAGTAGAGAGCCTAAAGCAACCAAACGATGAAATCGTACGTTTCGATGAGCCAGAAACATCCTCTCGTATTCCAATGGAAGATAGAGAGCAATTACAAGCTATGCTTACCTTTGTTAAGCGCGGTGATACTCTTGTAATCTACAAATTAGACCGATTAGCCAGGGATGGTGAAGAGCTTGTTTACATTTACCGAAGTAAACTAATAAAGAAAGGAATCAAGGTCATTTCTCTCTATGAGCCACACATCGATGATGCTAACATTCATATCTATGCATTTTTGGGTGAGACTGAGAGAAACAACATTAGACTTCGGACTATTTCAGGCCTAAAATCTAAGCAAGCTAAGATGGAGAAAGTAGGCACTGCGTGGTATGGATATAGAACTGACCCAGAGAAATTACAACTTCACAAGCCAGACTGTCATTCTTTCGAAAAGCCCTACTTACTCATTCCTGAAGAAAGTGAGCAGATGCAAGTGAACCTAATGGTGGAATGGCATAGTCAGGGTCTGACTTATGGCCAAATAGCGAACGAACTTGAGTCCAGAGGTCACAAGAACCGTAAGGGTAATCCTGTGCACAAAAGCACGGTATATCGCGTTCTTCAGCGTCTAAAAACGCAACATCAAGCTCCCATGGGTTTAGCTGCTGTGTAGTCTCATGAATCCATATGATTGTTTTGGGATCTGGGTGGTATACCTTAAGGCAAGGACCAAGAGAAACCTTTTGGTCTCCCTGTATTGCGATACCATCCAGACAATCTAAGTAAAGTTTAATTAAGTTGTCTACATCCGGTTTCTTATCATGTTTTAGTCTGCCGGACTCATAGAGTTCTTTGTCTCTTTTCCGAATACCTTGTGGAATAGGCATATGAAAAAGAAAGCTAATCCTAGGAAAATCAACTGAATCGACAGACCTAAAATCTTCAAGCAGATGACGAATAAGGCTCTTTTCTTTGGCTTTTGGGTCATAGGTAGTTACAAATCCTCTCCTATTGGAATGTTTCATCCTAGCTTGTGGTACTGGTATGCCAGGAATGATTATCTTCATTATTTCTCTACTCTCCAAGAAACATCTACTATTCCTTGAAAGTTATTATCCTTCATTTGTTGAAGGCTGAAGATGTTATTAATCCAATGAAACATCATTTTGTCTTCTTGCACAGACTTATTAAGATCTGTAGATTCATGAAGCTTACCTATGAAATACTCAGCCGCCATTACAGCTTGCTGAGCAAATTCATAGATATCATCAGGAGCCACATGAGTGCGTAACCATTTGACATTACCTAGATATTCTTGCATTGGCTTCTTTACAATTTCTTCACTCATTCTTTTGCTCACAAGGTTTACCTGTTACTTCAAAATAGACATGAAAACCTTCTGCATCTTCTTGCTGGTAAACATGAATAATATCTCTACCACTTTTCCCAAGCTTGTTAGCTTTCTTAACAAGATATTCCAAGTCCTTCATAGAGATCTTCTCTGTGTACGTGATTGCATGCTCATTAAGCATAATGCCCCCTTAGAACGGTATTTCTTCATCCATTGAGCTGGATGTTGTTTTTGCGCCTTTCTTTTCCCATGAACGATCATCGAGATATTTCTTGATGTCCTTCTCTAGGTAAGCGCTGTCTTGAAGATAAGATTCGTAGTAATTCTTAACTCCATCTTTGGTGACTGCTACACTTGAAACGCCCCAGAATTGACCACCGTTCTTCGCTTGCTTACGAACGAATGCGACTCTCGCTGGGACATTGAGCTCAAGATACACGAGCTCTTTTGTGTATTGATCTTCAGGGAATTCTTCATGAGATACAAATTTGATAGTTGACATATGTTTCCTTTTGTTTATAAAACTGTTGGTTTTCTTCTTGATTTATCTTTAAATTCAAATAACTGCCCTGTTCTAATTCTATCATTCAAAGCATTCCCGCAATAATTGGAGAAATCTTTGTCATTTAGATTAGTTGTGATAATGGTTCCCCTGTTACTCCACTGCATGCGAGTGTTAATCACATCCATGAAGAAACTCATGAAACCAGAGGAAACTTCGCCGGTTCCAAAGTCATCAATGACTAGGAGATTGCAGCTAGTGACTCGATCAATGAAATTACTTACCCTATCGGACTTGAAAGTGTCTAACCAGTCGTTAAGCATTTGCTTTTGGGTGGTGAAGATGGCCGATGTATTCTTGCGAGTGAATAACTCACAAACCGCCATGCTTGCATAGGTCTTTCCAGATCCTGGGGTGCCCTGCATGAAAATGATCCCGCAAGGTTTAATACCAAACTTGAGTAGATAATCAATTTTACCGGCCGATTGTTCAATCTTCTCAAACTTGACATCATGATGTAGGTCTCCAATACCGTTTATTTCGCAGAATTTGGCCCATTCCAGGGCTCTTTGTGGCACGGGGGTAGTAAGGGTACCAACATAGTGCTTTTTCTTCGTGTAGACGTCGCAAAGCGTGTTGGCGCACAACCACACTCTTTTGTCTGAGGAGGCAGGGTCTAGATAAGGAGTGTAATGAGAATTGCCTCCACAATATCCGCACTCGTATTCATGCGAAGGGACGGGATTTGGCATAAGATGAGGGCCTGCTGGGCTCATGACGTAATCGCATAGAACCAGCTTAAACTCACCCTTCATTGTCTCAAGCGTAGTTTCGCAGATGGAACTAAGTGTTTTCATAGAGCCCTCTTCTTCATATCTTCCATGCATTCAAGTGCCGCATTTTGATCAGAGCTAGGAGCAAACTTGCGTTCTCTTTTAGGTTGCTCGGGTTTAGCGAGCATCTTCATCTCAAGCTGATCAAACTTTTCACGCAGATATTTAGCCGGATTGGGCTTGAACATCTTGTCTGCCCAAAAGGAGTCTGATAAAGCCCAGTTGAAAACATCCATTGTCTTGTCAGCTTCACGCTTATCGAGTCGCAGGAGAAAGTCTACCTCAGTGAGAAATGCACTTAGGTTTTTGGAAGGAAGATAGTCCGGCTTTGTGCGAGTAAGAGAGTTGATCATCTGATTGCCAACCTCACGAACCTTAGGCGAGAAGTCTGGCTTTTCTCTTTTAGGCTTTGGAGAAGGTTTAACTTCCATCTCAGCAGCTTTAGCTGCGTTATCCCCATTTGCCTGTTTGGGCAATTCAGGAACCTTTAAGGAGGAGTTAGATTCTTTAGGATAGTCTTTCTTAGAACTATAGTCTTTCTTAATGTGCGGAAAACCAGGGCCCTGGTCACCAGTATCCTGGTTTTCAGTATGCTGGATAACTTTTTTGAATTTTGGGGATTCTGAGACAATGTAACGAAAACCTTTTAGAGTCCCCCCGTTTGGATTCTTTCGAGCATAGTCTTCTCTTTTTATGTAGCCTGCATTAATTCCTTCATTGAAAAGAGCATGAACTTTATCTCTTCCCATGTGAGGCTTTAAATGATTAATTACCTGCTGGACGTTGATTTTCCATCCCTCTTTATTAGACAGCAAATAGATCACTAGCCAGCGGCATTCTGGGGAGATGGATACATCTCTAATCAAAGCATTGCTTACGACAGAAAATCGATATCCCTCATCTTGCGGACATCTTTGAATTGTATCTGTGTCGGGAAAGCCGGATATGGAAGATTCTTCGTTGACGGGTAAAGCTTCATTAGCTATAATTGGGTCAGACATTATACCTCTGTTTTTTGGGTTATGTTGTTTAATGCCAGTTTTCGTTTGCCCAACGACTGGCATTTTTTGTTTAGCCTTCATTTTTACGCTTCCTTGCGTACTCTTTGTAGTACTCAGGGTACTTTTCACGGAATTTGCGGCGATATTCCGCAAACTTGTCTTTGTTCTTGGAATAGTAATCGACCATGTAAGAACGTTGCTGTTCATCATCAACGAAGCGATGTTTCCAAGCTTTAACTCGTTTTTGATAACGCACGTTCTTACGTATGGTGCACATTTTGCATTCGCTTCGCCACTTGCCTTGGCACATGTAAAAGTCCATATGTGCGATTTTCGCACAATTGCACTTACTGCATATCTTGAGGTCGTTATTCACAACTACCTCCACAAAAATATGAGTCGTCTTCATCGGAATGGAAGCCGTTAACTTTGACGACTATCATGTGAGGTGTTTCGGTAGTGGTGATAAAGCCCATAAGCTCAAGTAAGCGTAGCGATGGGTCATCAGGAATGAGAAGTCCGAAGATGCGAGAATGCAGATGAATGTTGCAAAGATCTAACCAGAGTCTGGCCGCTCTGGTATCTTTCTTTCCAATCATTTCAACGCAACTATCGCAACATAGCCCAGGCTTACTCATTTTCATCGAGAGCCGCCAGTGTGACTGATATACCGCCGTTGAATGGATGCCACTCAAGCAGGTTCTCTAGTGCTAGTTTCTTGATTTGGTTCTTAAATTTCGTCCAACCTTCAGACATGTCAACTTCAACAAGTTGCTTAGAAAAGAAGATCGTACCTTCTTCGTTTGCACGGTTAATGCATTGAAGATAAACGGAAAGTGATTCTGGGCAATGACGGGAAATCCGTTCCAGAACTTCTTGTGAGGTAATAGCGTATAAATCCATGGTTCTCCAAAAGAACTTTACTCTGGACTTATTCCCGCTACTCCCTTATGATACTAGACATTGCTACGTGTCTAAGTGATCATTACTCGATTCTTCTCAGGGAATCGTTGGGGTAGTGGGAACAAATCCTAAAAGCGCCGAGGTTTATTCCTCGGTGTTTTTTTTATGCAAAGTAAGTTTATTTTCTTGTTTTGTCAATTCTTTTCTGTCATCTCTCATTTTCGCAAAATAATCATTGCGTAGCTGTATACACTTCTCTAGATTCCAATCTAGCATGTCAAATACTTTATTTAAAATAGATACTTGCTCTTCGTCTGAAACCTTCTTACTTTCCCATTTTGTATGGTGAATTTTCGTTTCACCATTGCTCCAAAATTCAGGCATTCTCACCCAAACATGAGAGTCTTTGTAAAGACATATGTCACAGTAAACGATTAAGCGTCCGTGCTTTATAGTAGCCATTCCTATACGTCTCTTTGTGACACATACCTTTGCCTCTAATACTTCCGTTAGAATATCAGTCACAAAACCCTCCTAAAGTTCAAAAAAAAACTTGTCTTTTTCAAGTAAAACATATACGTTGAGTTTAAAATAATTATTTACATAGGTGCTCCTAAATGTTGGAAGTATGGAAGGAAATTTGTCAAGGAATGGGTATCAAGACGTTCCTTGTCACTTTACTTTCAATCGCCATCATCATGATTTTAGCGTTTATGCTCTCGTTCTACCTATCTAGCAGACAGGGTGATAAAGATCAAAAATCTATAAACATAGGGCACCTGCATTTTAAACCAAATCAAACAAACTTTACATCGTGACTGAGAAAAACACTAGAGAAAACTACACGAGAGTGACGACAGTGCTCTACCCCTTCTCAGGACTTGAGAAGTTAGATGCTGGTATGGTTCAACATGCTGCTGAGCGAGGAACGAAAGTTCATAAGATTTGCGAGGGTATCATCCAAGGCTACGGAGAGCTTGGTGTTGACGATGAGACAAGAGGATACGTCGAGTCGTTTAAGAAGTGGTGGGAGAAAGGTCATGAAGTAATCATGATGGAACAACGCTTCTGGGATGATGAACTTCAAATCACAGGTCAGGTTGATCTAATCATAAAGACTCCAGATGGATTAGCAATAGTCGATCTTAAAACCTCAAGCAGACCATCCCCTACATGGGAAGCTCAAGGCTCTGCGTATGCTTATCTAGCTAAGAAAGCTAAACACGATATCAAAAAGATCTATTTTCTTCACCTCAATAAAGCCGGACGAGAGCCGAAGATATACGAATATCCCGTTGACGATAGTTTTTTTTTCGCCGTATTCAGAGTCTGGCAACACTTCTTCCAAAGGAAATAAACCATGGCAAAAGAACCATTCAACGATCTAACACCCGTCATGCAGGCACGTTTAGACAAGTGGAAAGCAAACGCTTTACCTGTCAAAAGCGCCGATATCCTAAGGGGAAAATCGCTCTCAAGCTGCCGACAAGTTCGAGGGGACTATGGGGACGACATAAGAGATTTTGAACGTAAGGATCAAGAGGCTTGGGCGAAAGAGCTTCAAAACAATCCAATCTATAGAGGTTACAGATGAGTGAAAATTTAATGCCTCAGATGAGTGAGAAGAACGACATCGTACTCTCTAAACTCATGAAGGCTAAACAACAGATTGGTACTGTGAAAAAGGATTCTAAAAACCCTTTCCATAAGTCCAATTATGCATCTTTGAATGCATACATAGATGCATCCGAAGAACATTTGATCGAGAATGGTCTTATTCTTGTACAAGCTGGCAATGGTAGCTTCTCCGAGCCTATTATCGTGGCTACTTTAATCCATCCCGAGAGCGGACAGTGGCTAAAGTCATACCTACCAATCTTAAATCCAAAGCTAGACAGTCAGGGACTTGGTGCTTCCGTTACTTACATGCGTAGGTACTCTATTGCAACTCTGCTAGGTCTTGTCTCTGAAGATGATGATGGTGAGACTGCTTCAGGACGAGGGAAATACGATCATCAGAAGAAGAAAGCTACCCCAGTAGAAAAGCCTGAAGTTGATAATGCACAAGACGAAGAGTTCTTGAGAAAGCTTTTACAAATGTTCGATAAAGAAGACCAACACTTAGTCATGGAATATATGAAAGTAGTGAGCAAACACTTTGATTGGTCTCAAGCCGAATGTGTAAAGAAATTCCTTGAAGATAAAGACCTAATTGATAAGTTTAACAAGTGGAAATCTAAGAGGAAAGTCACATGATCCTCGATGTAGAAGAGAGTAAAGAATTGTGTGATTGGCTCATGGAAAGAGGTCTTGGGCTTGGAGAGACAGCTCACTTCCTATGTGACCTTGGGTGTGGTGATACATTCGCCATAGCACTGATGAAAGTCTTTAAACATCGTCAAAACTTAATGGAGAAATTACATGCTAAAAAACCTATTCCTGACTGGGGCAACCCTATTACTCCTTAGTGGTTGTACTTATTCAATCACTATGGTTCACACAGAAGGTCAAGCTACAGATGTTGTAGACGAAACCGCAACCAACACCCCAAGCACTAGCGTTTCTGTACCCGTAAGTGTAGTACCAAAACCAGGTGTATGAAAAACAAGTGGAGCAACTATGCCCTTAAAGACGGGAAAGTCCAAAGCAGTTATATCCGAGAATATAGCAGCAGAAGTCCGAAGCGGCAAGCCCGTGAAGCAAGCTGCCGCAATCGCTTACTCCAAAGCGGGGAAAAGCAACCAGAAGCCGAAAAAGAAGTAGAGCTGGTTTATCGTGAACCAACTCATTATAGAGTTAATGTAGATCCAATCATCTTGAATGATGCGTGGGTAGTAAACTTAAGGAAACAAGATGAAAGTAGCAGAGAAGAAGATGTTGGTGAAGCACATCAACAAGGACGACAAGGAATTCAGAGCTCAGATCAAGGACGATGTGAAGCTGAAGAAAGAAGTGATGAAATCAAAACCCGAGAAGAGGAAAAAATGAAGAAGGAAAAAATAACACCTAAAGAGAAGAAACATGAAGCTCGTGAAAGCAAAAGTTACGAGAAGATGGAAGATAAGAAAGAAGCTAAGAAAGAAATGAAGGTTAAAAAGAAATAATGGCTAAGAAAATTGTTGTAGCGAAAGGCAAGGAAGAACCAGCTAAAGAAGTTAAGAAGGCCCATGAAAGAGCGGGTGGTTCTAACGTTGGCAAATACAAGAACGTTAAAGAGTCAGAAATGGCAGGAACAGCTGGCGGAGCTCCTAAAGGTTCATATCCCATCAATACAGAGAAGCGTGCGAAAGCCGCACTCGCTTACGCACATAATGCTCCGAACCCAGCAGGGATCAAAGCTAAAGTTCATGCTAAGTATCCCGATCTTGGCAAAAAGAGTGCAAAGAAATAGTCTTTGAAGTAAAGTTCTTTTGAAAAAGGAGCTACTATGAAGATACCAGTTTTTCTCATGGCCATTCTATTCTCGTTTGGCCTTTTTGCTGATACAATCCAGATGCGTCCCCTATGGGAAGAAGACGCTCATTTTCAACAATATCGTTGTCTGATGATGGAAAGTGCAGTCTATCGTCTAGAAGATATCTCAAAAACATTGGAAGGTGAGGTTAAAAAACAGATTGATGCTGAGTTAAAAGTTCTCAAGATCAATCTAGGATTTCCCTCTAGTTGACTTCGTAGCCTGTACCATTGAAGGTGTACCTTCGGAAACCATAGTTGGCTCCGATTACATTGGTAGCAGCTCCATCAATTAGCACTGCTCCGCCTGGAGTAGTAACAGTGATGTTGTTAGCTGTAGCATTTCCTACGCTGTCTTTAATGACATAGGTTCTGCCAGTAGTGGTAGTATTAGGAAGGTTGATTGTTCTAGCGGCAGCTGTGGTATCAACACGAATATAGTAATCGGTTGCTACTGCTGTATATGGATAAGCGCCTGGAGTAATCATGTGAACAATTTGACCAGCTTTCTGTTCAAAGTTTCCGTTGCTTTCTAGAACTAATAGTTCAGTTCCACTTGAAGGAGTAGGAGCAGATGGATTGAATGTCCATTTGAACTTTTGGCTATCAGAGTTGTCTATCCCAAAGGCATAATTCGCTACAGCTTCTACAGCTGCTATGAAGAAAGCATCGGCTGCTGATGCAGCAACTACTGAAGCTGCTAATCGCGCATAACTAGCAGAATTTGTGTCTGTATTTCTGCTCGCTAAATCTTGAAAAGTTGTGCTTGCGTTGTTCTGAAATATATAGCTTCCTAGGAAAGGAGTTTTAAGTCTGATCCCTAGTTCATCAGCTGCTATATTGTAAGTTTCTACGCCATTCGTACTTGCTGGATTTTGACCGTGTGCTTTCAATACTCCAGTAGATAACGGAGTTACATTAGCTCCAGTATCTGGATTGATAGCTGTAATAGCTGGATTTACTGTACTTCCCTTAAGAGAAACCATTCCGCTTGTAGCATCAAAATCAAATTGATTTGTGTTGAAGCTTGATAACCCTACAGCATTAGAATTTACTGGAGTAGGAGTGACTAGGGATGAAAGTTGCACTTCCACATTGTACGCATTCAAAGCACGTGTACGGGTTTCTATAGGAACTGAATGGGCTGCTACAAGAGCTGCATTTACAGTGACTAAGCCAGTTGCATCTGGTGTAACGGGATTAACTCCAGGGGCTGTAGCTGCTTGAACTTGAAAGGAATCTACAGCAATTTCACCTGATGATCCAATATGTACCCAATAAGCCACATTGGAAACAATTTTAGAGAGCATCCATAGCTCACCTTCAAATCCTGTGGTAGGATCTTTGCCTACTTGCCAAACTGTTCCGACTGAATATAAAGTTCCTGTTTCTGGCTGTCGGTAATCCGATCCAATTGGCTGACGATTTCTAGTTACAAAAAAGGTGATGAACTTATTTGTACCTAGATATTTACTTGGATTCTTTGGATTAAAGTTTGTCATCTTATTTTCCTGTAGTTTCTCGTTTACTTCGATTTTTATAATCTGGCTGAGAGAAAATTAATTCGGCTAATTCATCTGCATTCGTTGGGATAGAGCTCATTACTTGGGCTAATTTAGGTTCCCATTCCTTTTTAAGACGATCAAAACACTGTTCGTACTTATGCATGATGATATACTTAATCCTACGCTTCATATCTTCATCGAATATTTCTTCTTGTATATCATTCTTAATCACTTTTTTCTGAGTTTCAGAAATGGTAAAAAGCTCTTGATCATCTATGCTAATTTTCATTTATCTCTCCTTAACATGTTAAATATCCACTTACTGTTGTTTCTCTAGCAAATGTGCCTGATACTCCAGCTGTGTTTCCTACTCCACCATAGATAGCTATTGTAAAAGTCGCAGTATCTGCGGCATCCATATCTGCAAGTACATTGCAACAGAAAGAATAAAAATCAGCAAAAGTTGATATGGTTTTTCCCACTGCACAATTTGCAAATGTGCCGATAAATACTCCATTGGAAGTTACAATGGCAATATCCCCAGTAGTCATCGCAGCTGTTATAGAAAACATTAGAATTACGTTATTCAGCTGATATTTCCCTGTAACTGGAGCAGTAAATACCCCTGTTGCTGGGTCAAAGTTGGATCCTTGGTCGAAAACTTCTGTTAAATCTGAAGTAGTTCCTAGAGTGTAGGTAGCTCCGTTTCCTGTGGCATTCGTTTGGTTTCCACTTTGAAAAGCCAAAAACGCTGGCTGTGAAGTATTTTTCATTCGTCCAGAACTATCGATTGTAGCTGATGGGTTGTCGAATAAAGCGGTTCCACCAGTTCCATTCCATGTAGATATTGCTCTATCTGTTGAAGATCCTGGCCCTGTTACTCCTCCTGCTGGAGTGGCCCAAGTACCGTCACCTCTCCAAAAGGTTGTGTTGGAGGCCGAGGTGCCGCTGTTGAGATTTCCGACTGGCAGGTTTCCTGTGACGCCGTTAGCCAAGTTGACTTGGGCCCAAGCAGGATTGTTTGTAGTACCAGTATTGGAAAGATAACGAGTAGCATTTGTATCTTTAGCCAAGAGCGAGTAAGTGTTAGCTGCTGAGCCATAAAGCAAGTCTCCTTGAGATGCTGAAGTTAATCCTGTACCTCCATAGATGACTCCTATGACCGTTCCGTTCCATACCCCTGTGGTTATAGTCCCTAAGGTAGTGATCGAAGCCTGGCCCACGTAAGAGGCCGAGATATCGATTACAGGAGTAGTACCTCCTGTTGAGGTGATTCTATTAACCGTACCAGAAACGCTGGTGACTGTTCCGCCTGATGGAGCTACCCATGCAGGGATGCCTGCAACTAGTTGAAGAACAAACCCGTTAGTGGTAGCCGCCAGCTTTGAAAGAGTGTTGGCTGCTGAAGCATACAAGATGTCCCCAGTAGCATATGTTGTTTGACCTGTACCGCCAAATGTTGGCCCTACGGCTGTACCTTGCCATACGCCTGTAGTAATCGTTCCTAGGGTCGTTATCGAGCTTTGACCAACGTATGAAGCAGAGATGTCTATGACTGGGTTTTGTCCACCAGTAGAAGTAATTCTATTAGCTGTCCCAGTGACTGATAAGACGCCTAAAGCTGTAGAGTTTAGGGTTACAAATCCATTTGCACCTACGCCGAATCCTGCGGAATCGAAGTGAGAGACACCGTTAGCTCCTACGGTGGATACCGCTTGAGCTGAGCTTCTTTGAATCTGTATAGTGTAGGTATTCGCAGATAGAGAATTTGTTCGAATTACATTAGCTGTTGTTCCTGCTGCGACCTGTCCCCCTGTGACTGTGATGACGCTAGCTAAAGGTGTGACGGGATTTGTGCCAGGAGCGGTAAAAGCATCAACCTGCATATTCGTGTCACCAGCTGTTGCATCTAGAGAAACGAATCCATTAGCATCTACATCAAAGTCTGCTGATTGGAAGGAAGCAATACCTGCCAAGAGAGGGTTAGATACAGGAGAGGCTTGAGCATATTGAACTTGAAAGGTGATTGTATTGCCAGAACCGATAGACCTAAAAGGATTGGTTCCAGCTGCTACTACTTCGCCTAGAAGTTCTAGAGTGTTAGCGATAGGGATCGCATTGCCTACGTTAGCGATGAAGTCTGTTGGAATCTCGGGATGGGTTCCGATGATATCGATTATGCCTTCTTGACTCATTTCATCCCTTCCTTCAATCTTTCGATCAATGTGTAAATGTTTTCAAACTTCTTCTGATCGTATGCGACTGACCTCTTGAGAATAGCGATCTCCCTTACTAAGCCATCAAAATCGACCTTTAACACCTTGAATCTTTCATCCAGCTTTACATCGACTGGATCGACCTCTGGGATCACAGGTGTCAAGTCTTTCTTGACAACTTCAATATCTTGTTTGAATTGAGCCTTGATAGTCGCTAATGCATAGTTGAAGTAGTCACCCCTTTCTGCGACCTTCTTTTCAAGATCATCTAGGTGTTTTACTTCCTTTACATAAGCATTATAGAACTCTTGCTTGGTCAAGTTCTTCAGGACGATCTCTTCTTTCAGATCTGTAAATGAGTCCAAGACTTCAAACAATTTACTTTCTACATCGCCTAGCCTTTGATCCATTTCTTTCATGGATTCAAGGACAGATTCTCTAAGATTTTCAAACTCGATCAGAAGAGCTTTACGATCGCTATGAGAACTGCTATGGGCCTTTTCATTTTTGATCGTAAGCGCGGCAAGACCTTGCGCTAAGCTTTGGATTGACTGGTTTGTTTCATACTTGAAGTCCCTATCATTCTTTAGCTCTTGTGCAGCTCTTAAATCAGCGTCCGATATTCCTCTAGGCGTAGACGTCTTCAATGTACACAGCTCCGCTAGTAGGTGCAGTTACTTGCTTAACGTAGAACTGTGTGCCTTTAGCGATGACGAAGTTGTCGTCTTTACCAGGAACCAAGTTCGCAGTCAGGTCGTACAATTTGAATGCTCCTGCTGGCAAGAAGATCTGACCATCCACATTCGTATTGTCCGTACTTAGAATCAGGTCTCCCTGTGTCTTGTTGGTGAAACATATGATGCGCGCCTCTTGAGTAAAGGGAGTTCCTACAGGTGCATAAACAGCTGAGATCCCCCCGAACGCTAAAGAGCGCAACGTGTCAAAGTAAACTTTTTTTGCTGACATATTGCCTCCTATTAGTTAATGATCATCCAGCCGATGCTTGAAGTATCTGTTCCATCAGATGATGTGATTGTGAACGAGGTAGCGTTTGTTCTTGCTGTAACAGCAATTGGCATTGGAGTCGCAACAGTCCCTAAAGCTTGAGTTGTCAATATGATTATTGAGTTTGTCAAAGCAGCAGTGGTGCTAACAACGGCAGCTCCAGCAACTAGAGTGACTTTTCCAAAGGAGTTTGCACCCGCTGTTGTTGTAGAAGCTACGCTTGTGCTGATGATCTTGTTTCCAGCTGTTCCTAGAACCACGTTACCGTTCGTTGCAGTGATTGCACCGAGTGTAGCTGTGAGTGTAGTAGAGGCTGTCAAAGATCCAGTAACCGCAGTGTTGCCTGTGGCGTTACCAATGTTTACGGCTCCTGTTCCGCCTGTACCGATTGTGGTTACGGCAGCTCCAGAGGCGTTGATCAGAGTAGTACCTACTTGAGTCAATCCTGCAAGAGTCGAGAGTCCTGTTACTCCAAGAGTTGTACCGATTGTTGCGGAAGTAGTGACCGCAAGAGACGAACCAGCTGTCAAAGTTGTTGTTGAAGCAATCGTTCCAGGAGCAATGAATGTCGCTGGGACAGAGAATGTCAGGCTATTCAATCCACCAGTTGTGGTGATTTGGTTAGCTGTACCAGCCATTGTGCAACTTCCTGTAGCCGAAGGAACTACTGGGTTTGTACCGGCATCGGGTACGAATGAATCAAAGGCAACTCCACCACCTGTTAGGGCTATGGTCAATGTGCTACCAGATCCTGTGACCGTTACACCAGCTCCACCTAGAATATTAATGTTTCCAGCTGTGGGGGTAAGAGCTCCGCCTGTATCTCCGGTAAGAGTGACGATGGCTCCGGTAGTTCCAGATCCCAAAGAGATCCAAACTCCACCAGCTCCAGAATACATAAAGGCTGCTGGGGCTGCTTTATTAAGCCATAAAGTTCCCTTTACATACGCCGTATCGGACGTTAAAGGATTTCTTGAGGCCGTTTGTAAATCAGGTGGAAGGAGCGCCCTTACACCTAGGTATTGACGTGATGCTCTAGCTAAGGACATAACTCACACTCCTGTGTTTAAAGTTTTTTCTTTACACTAGCACGGAGCATGTCAAAAGTATATACAAATTCTTTGAAATTGACTTTCCCCTCGGAAGGATGATATAGTGGGATACTAAAAATACATATATAGATATAAGAAGGAGCAAATGCTAACACTACTTTTTTGGATAATAGGACTGGCTATTGCATGGACATTGGTATGTCTTGCATTTCATACGATGATGTTTTTTATAACACCACTTTTTAGATTTGTATGGTGGGTGTGCAGATTTAAGGTTGAAGAAGAATCCTAATCTTCGTCTTCTTCACCTGGAGTGTAGAATTGAAGTTCTTTGATTCCCTGCTTCATAAACTCATCCATGCTTCCGTACTCATCTACTATCATTCCTTCCAAGGTAGCAAAGTCTTTAGCCATATTGCTGAATGATCCTTTTGAGGCATTCTTTACAATGTCTCTATAGACAGTACGAGCTGCTGGTCGAGTTAATAGATATCCACGCACATAGTCTGTGAAAGGCTTTACAGCTACTGCTGCTGCACCTACAGGAGGAACTTTTGCAAGAAGGAAGCCAGCTAATGGTCCCCATTCTCCCACTTGAAATTTATGTTTGGCAGAGTTTGCGAATTGAGTAGTTGCTTTCACTGCTGTTTGTCCGAATTCAGCAATGTCTCTTAGCTCTTTTACCCCTTGTTCGCCTATATCTCTTCGAAGAACAGCGCCTTGTTTAGAGTTCAGAACTTGATGTAGTTTCTTAGGGCTATATTCACCATTTTGAAAAGCTTTAGTTACCATTCCTTCAGTTCTGGCGAGTGAAGCATTCTGTCCATAGATCTTATTGGCTGCTTTATAGGCATCTGTGATCTCAGATCCAGCTTCTTTCTCTACTGTATTTCGGATGGAATTGTTAAGGAATCCATAGGCATTCTTTACCTCTTCTTCTACTCCGCTAAACTCAGCTTTCTTATAGATGCTCTTGACGTTTGAGTTGTAGTTCTGAGTCTGAGTTATGAGTTGTTCAGCGTTAGCCTTCGTCTTGCCAAGAACTTTTTTCTCTTTCTCAAGGATTCTGATAGCGGCTTGTTGAGCATCGCTAGGAGAAGGAGCAAGACTTTTGATTCTAGCAATCTCTCTATCAATGTCCAAAACAATCTGTTTAGTATCTATAGGATTAGGCTTGGCTTTCGCTAGAGTTTTTGCCTGTTCATAGGCTTCGGATTCCAATACCTCTAGATCTTTTCCTTGAGCTCGGAGTTTGGCTATCGGGATCTTGTCTTCTACAACCTTGGCTATTGCTTCTTCAGTGGTCATACCAAGTTCTTTTTCGAAGGCAGCTTTTCTTCCTTGAGTGATACGAGCTGTAGGAGAGATTTCATCTTTTAGCATTACTTCCATCAGAGGAAGTCCGTGCTTATCTGCTATCTCTGTAATTCTTTTGGCTTCAGGAGAAAGTTTTCTAGCTTGCTTCTCTAAAGTAGCTAATCCACCAGTGATGTCTCCTCCAAGTTCGGATACAATTTCTGGAGCTCCCGCTTCTCTTAATGCGGCAGTTGTGGTAGCTCCTGTTACTCCAGCTTTTATAGCTTTTCCCCACCCCTTTCCTCGGGTTAACCCTCCTAGAAAGAAAAGTTTATTAAAGAACTTACCAGTCCGAGTTTTGGGATTTTCGATGTTAGTCCCAAAGTTTTCATCAATAGTTCTTTCTAAAAGTGCTTGGGTAGGAATGAATTCCCCTTGCTCCATCACGGTTTTTATGTACTTGTCTCTATCAAATTCTTTCCCAGCTTTTTGGAATGCTTCTTCAAGCTCATCAATATCGGTTAATCCCTCACCCACCATAGCTAATTTCAATACATCTAAAGGCCAAGAGAAGGCTTGTCCTAATCCAGCGATAGACTGAACACCCGCTTCTTTAGCAGCATCCCACCATGTAGCCTCTTCAGCCTCGTGAGATTGAGCATATTCAGCCATATCAATTGTTCCTTCGTCATCATCTTCATTTGACTGGGCTTCTTGTTGTTGACTATATGCGGCTAAATCAATGCCTTCATCTTCATCGTCTAAAACGGGTGTTTGAGCTGGAACTGTCATTAAAAGTCTCTCCATTTTTTAGCCTTAAGAGATTCAACTCTATCTTTAGGAACTGCTCTGAAAGAGCCATCTGGTTTTTGCATCATAATCATTCCTCGGAACTTATCTGGATTCTCCGCCATCAAGTTGATAAAGGAAGATGCTTCCACTAGATTGTTTATTTTACCGAGGAGGTCTTGTTCTCTTTCTCCGACTTTCTTATCAACTTCTTGAACCACTTGATTATAGTTTGCAGTACGTCCATACTTCTTCAATCCTTCGTTTAAAGTATTATTATGAATCGCTTCTAGATCATTAACATACTTCATCTGTTTAAGAATTAATCTACGCCCTTGTTCATTATTTAAGAGAGAAGGCAACTGAGCCATGAAGGATGAAACGTCGAAGTTAGTCACTCTAGCACCAAAGAAGTCTTTGGCTCCCTTAAGCCATTGCTTTAAGTTTTTGACATACAGTTGAGTCTCTGGGTTTACTATTCCAGCAAGCTGAGCAGTAGGGCGAATATCTCCAGTAGACGGATCTATGATTGTCTTGCCAATCCCAGAGGGAAGCTTTCCAGAGTCATTAACCTTGGTCATGCTATTAATAAGGATATCGTTTTGAGCGTAAGCTTTCTTTTTAGTTTGTGTTTCTTTTAGTTCTTTGTTATTTTCTTTCTCGTTATTATTCTCCCACTTAATTCTTTCATCGAACTTCATGTTAGGAGGAATTACAGGAGGAGCCCATTCATCTTCTGGAATAGGTGCTTCGGCTTTAGCATCTTTCTTCTCCATTGGAGTTTCTGGCTCATCAACGAAGATAGGTCCTTTAGCGGCTACGTTTTCAGCAGTTGGAGTTTCCTCAGCAATGTCTCCTACCTTAGGCTCATTATCTACTCCCTTAGGAACTGTAACTAATGGCTTTCTCAATCCCCTTTCTGTGAGAGCTGCATGTTCTCTTTCAAGAGTTTGTTTTACTCCAGGAGGAGCATCTAGATATTGATCTGCTGCATGTTCTGGCCAGCCAGCTTTAATAAGATTGTTTTTCTGACGCTCTTTCTCTTCTTGAGTCAACATTCCTTTATTAACTTTGGCATTCAATGCCTTATCTCTCTCGATGATTGTCTTCTTCATATCGTTAAGGGACTGTTGAGTTTGAAGCCTCTTAGAGGGAGAAATGTTACTCTTTTCAAGCCCAAGTTGTAGATTTTCCCAGGCGTGAGCATCTTCTCGATTCGTCTTGTACTCATCGATTAGCTTACCAATTTCAACACGGTCATTCTCATCTCTATAGCTTTTTCCCAGCTTAGAAAAGAATTCCTCTACACCTGTTGGCTCAGGCTTACGTTCTGTTGTGTCTACGACTTGTAAAGATGGCATTATGTTGTTCCTCCAGCTGGCTTATTGAAGAAGTTTTTAGTCTGATCAATCATCTCAGGTGTTATTGATGATAAAACCTTGTTGATGTCGAATCCTCCTCCTTGCTGAGCTGCTGTATCTACGGCAAAGGTCTGTCTGCCTTGAAGAGAATCCACAGCACTTCTCTTAGCACTCCTAGCATCCTTTTGCTCTCCATAGAGATATTGGGATCTCTGAGCGTCTAGATTCTCTTGGATGTCTCGAGCTACTTTAGACAGTGCATCTCCAGCATACGAACTATTCATAAGACCCTGGCTTCGAAACTGGCCTGTGATTCCAGGAGCAAGATCTTCTTTGAATTTACGATAAGCAGGGTTAGCAATGTTCTGATCAAATACCTTGTTTGCTGCTTCTGGATCGTAGTTATAGAGATCTGCAAGAGGTCCTTGGCCTAAGATAGCATCATGCTGTTGCTCATTCAGCTTGCTTTGTCTTTTGTCGAAGGTTGAGATCTTCTTCTTTTTCTTCTTCTTACTCCCAAATAAACCTGCTACTCCCCCGATAAGTCCACCAACTCCTGCGCCAATTGCTGTACCTACACCTGGGATAACAGATCCAATGGTAGCTCCGGTTGAAGCACCACCTAGGGCTCCTGTTGCTCCACCTGTCCAATCTGCCATATAATCCTACCTTTGTTACCTAAGTTATTAAAGTCCAAGTGACCGCGTTTGGCGTCGTTCTTGATGTCATAATCCATGCCATGTCTGTATCCGTTCTAACAGTTATGTCCCCAATAGAGAAGAAAGAATTCCTTTGATCATTCGCTGCTGGATCTCGTCCTGTTAGTATATCTTTCTTAATTGCCTGCGACATGGAGTTGGCAATATCGGTGTACATCTGAGATAGCTGATTGGCGAGGTTGGGAGATAGTTCTTTAATCTCTTGGCCAAAGTTCTTATAGCGTGGAAGATTAAAAGTCATACAAGTCTCCCTACTGGTTGGAATCCAGGCATCATGGCATGCACTTGAATCTTTGCGCCGGCTTGGTTGTTTCTCATTCTGAACTGTAAGAACTGAGCTGTCTGGTTAATCCAGATCTTTACCCACTTCTTAGATCCAATCTCTCCAGCCAGATTAGTACAGTCGATTCGGTATTGGAATGTTGGGACACTATCTACTTCTGTGTCGTTAGTGATGATATCGATATCTAGGAAAGCCGAGACCGGAGATCCATCTGCATTCTCAAGAATAGTATCAGCCACACTGACGTAGAAATAAATCCATCCACATCGGACTTTCTTGTCAGAATCCACCCAAGGATTCAACTTTTTACTTAACGCTTCCATTGGTATTGTTTGCGACGCAATACCGCCGCTTGTGTAAGCAGAAAATCCAAGGGTCTGTATGTCGACATCAAAAGTGACGTAAGGCGTTACAATGGCCTTTATAGGGGCTTGCTGATGATTTACCTCTACCATGCCTCCAGCGGCTTCGAAAACTATGTTGTCTCCGATGTTGTAGTTGTTCCAATCGGTTGTCACGCGAAGAGTATCACCATCAATCACACTCATGGCTCGGATTCTTTGAGGATTGTCTTCGCTCTCAACGTTATTGAGTCTCCAGATCTCTCCTTTATGACCACCACCGATCGCTATCGGAGTTCCTTTTGAGTAAGGGAAAGCATTCCAGTTACTGAATACACTAGCTAAAGCATCCCAGTTTGGGAAACCGTTGGCTGCTGTTAGGTCGGACCAAAGAGTGGTGATAGCTACTTGGAAGTTGCCCATGCAGGAGAGAGGGATTCTATAGACTGCATAGTTATCTTCTTCGAAGTTGATGACCAAGATTCTATCGGAAGATCCATCTGGTACTAGAGGAGGTTTAATCTTACCTTGAGAAGGATAGATCAAGTAAACATCTCGGTCTTCATCCAAGAATCCAGAGAAGCATTCAATGAAGTTATTGTTATCGATGCTATTGAAAGCAAAGTCAGAGATGTTGTTATCCATCCTTTCAACTTGATAGCCATCGCTGATAATCAAGCCTCTTGGACTAGCAGCTAGAGTTCTATTGAGATAAGAGATCACAGAGAAAGCAGCTGAACATCCCCTGCTACCATCGATCTTCTCGAGAGTGAAAGGAGTTACATCATTACCGGTATACTTCATCATCCATGTAGCGGCTTCTGTGAAGAAGAGAACATCGTCTCTATTAAAGGCCGCACCAAAGAACCAGGTGTTATCTGGAATGTCAATGAACCCAGCTCCAGGAGCTGTATTGTCAAAGGTATCACTATTAACTCCTGTTCCAGAGATGCGAATTCTGCGAGGAAAGAGAACACCAGCTTCAATAGTTTGGAAGAGTACGAGGCGATCTCTGACGTTAAAAATCTGTCTTGCATTTAGTGTGCCACCTGCAAAAGTGGGGGCGTAGTTTGCTACTGTTGTACCGTCATATTGCTGGATTACATCCCCAACCACTCCATTTGCAAAGAGAAGTCTTGGAACGCTAGTTGGACTTGCATAGTTAACCCATGACCAAAAGTCTGTCTTTGTTCCATTATAAGCACCGGCTGGGCTGATGTCTTCTAGTCTGTCTGTTATAGGATTGTATCGATTGACATATCTAGTATCGGCTACAATCAATTGCCTAACGTTATTTGTTGGGTAGAAACTCATGACTCCCATCACTGGAAGTCCTGGATGGAAGCTGTAGGTGAGCAACACTGTAGATGCGCCAGCTGGTGGAGCTGTAAAAGTTACTGAGATTGCGCCCGTGGTATAGTTTATTGTTCCAGTTCCAGCACCAGTAAATCCCCCAAGTCCATTATCTGTTAGCACTTGCACTGGGTTACTGCCAGTTACTACAACACTTCCTCTAGCAATAGGAGGAGTTAGAGTCCAGGTAAAGGTGGCATTTACACCATTGATGGCTCCAGTCGCTGGAGCTACTGCTGCTACCTGATGGACCATACGGCTTTCGACATAAACAGACTTCAATCCATTGGCAAATCCAGAGTATCCATCTCGTTTCCTTGTAACTCCCCTATAAACATAGCTATCCAAAAGATCGACGAATGCATCATTTGGCAAAAGCCAAGGCTGAAGCTCTCGGTCGAACCCTGTTGAGTAATTAGCTATTAAGTAGGGAGAGTATGTCATATTAAACCCTATTAATCATTAAGGACCAAAGAACAGTCTGAGAACTACCACTGTTGTTTTTAGCCTGTAAAATTGTGCCTGAGAACTGAAGAGTAGGTCTAGAGACTGCTCCCGAGTTATTATCCAGTTCATTAAGGTCAGTAAGAACACCTGTTCGCAAAAAGTTGTATGTTCTCTGGGAAGTTGTACCTAGTACAAAAACAGTTCCGAATCCAGTAAAGGCATAAGCTACGTTAAAGATGTTAACCGTGGCTCCAGATGCTAGAACTGTACTCCCAAAAACCTTGCTGGGATTCTGAAAGTCAAAAGGTGTTATCTGATTCTCAACTCCTGAGTCATCCATGTAAAAAAGCTGAATGTTTGGACCATTGGACCGGCAATAAAGACGTCCAGTAGCGGCAAGTGCTCCAGTTGGAGCTTGTTGAGTTAAATGGATCACGTTGTGATATCCATCGTCTGCGGCGGCAGTGAGATTAAACTGGTGATCAGCTCCTATAATTGTCTGGAGCCTAGCCATGTTCACCTGATTCTGGCTGGGAAAGATCGCCGGAGAATCACCGTTTAGTGGAACTGCTGGATTAAATGTCATAGTATCTCCTAAAAGTCTGGGGCTGTTCTTTGTGATTCAAACTGCTGCCAAGTCCTTGCCAATACTTGCCCTCTGTATCTGCGATAGACTTGGAAAACCTCGTTGTATTTATCCATCTCTCCGTAATCACTTAAGATGTCTAATGAAGCTCCATAGGCAAAATAGCGAGTAAGATAGGCATTCGGAACGTTGGCTAAGATGGAACCAGCATTTGTATTGGTTCCTCCAGCGAACGAATAATCGATATTATAAGCCGAAATTCGGACGTTATATACTTGGTCTGGTGGACCTCGGAAAGTCAGCTCATTGTTGTAATACAACGCATAAGTTGGCATCTGAGGAGTAAAGACCTGATCCCATGGCCATCTGGCATAGAACTGCTTAGGATCTAAGTACCAAAAAAGAGGGAAGGAGGTGAAATCACCAGTCGTATAGGAAATATATGCAGGGGCATTGATAGTACTAAAACCTAGGGCATCTAAATCCACTGGCATTGGATCAAGAGTCGTTGGATCAATAGAGAAATCCCACCAAGTTTGGTTTTGAAAGATCCGAACCTCTTGGGGATGCTCTTGCTGAACAAACGCATTTAGGTAATCGAACATGATAGGATCGGTAAAGGCAGGATCGTTTTTATCGACCCTACCCGTAACGTTTCTCATGATCTGGATTACGCTTGCTCCGGATTGTGGTAATACAGGCCCTGTTGTCATAATGTTGTCCTATGCGTATTCAAGTACATTACATGAGAATCTTGGTGTTTCTCCTACCTGCTTAGTCTCAGTGTGAACAACGTTTCCGTGCTCTGTTTTAACTTCTGCAAAGTCAGGTGTAGCCAACTTGTTCAAGAAGTTAATCACTGGCAATGGAAGCATGTAAGTTCCACCAGATTTAAGTTGACCTGACCAATCGATCTCTTTATTGCGAACACGGACTTTTAGTACGTTTTCATGCTGTTGGAATCGATGGAACTTGGTCTTGAATTTCTTATAGAAGGATTCATCAGGAACCTTCACTTTCATCTTATTACGTTCATGCGTGCAGAATCTGTTATGCTTGCGAACGTGTGCATTGTAGACATCAAAGTCTTCTACCTTCTCGAACTTGAAAGTATCGAAATCAAAAGGCTCCATTTTCTCTTTAGGGAGATCGGCACCTCTCAATACGGCTGCTTCCATTAGTTCTGAATCTTTATCTTTCTGAGTTTTTTTGCTCATAGTTCCTCTTTTAAAAGTGGGTAGGGACATTTTGTCCCCACCCTATTGGTTTAAGCTACATCGCCTAGGTTGAAGTAAGCGTTGAACTTGGTCGCTTGGAAGTAGATAACATCGTTATCAGCTCCCATAACCGCAGAACCTAACTGAAGTCTGTAGGTAATTGGGTTATCGACTACATTGAAGTTCTCACCTGATCTAGTGATCTGACCACCTGAAGCGCTATAAGTAGCGAGTACAGGGACTGGAACACCGTAGATGTCATACAAACCGAATGTAGTAGCCGAAAGAACGTCTACCATATAGGTGTTGTTGTTAAGCGCTTGGCCGATAGCACCAAGAAGCTTAGTGATGACAACTCTATCTCCATCAACCAGCCCGTGAGCTGCCGATGTAGTTACAACCCCAGGAGTCGCTGTTGTGATCCCTGTGATTGTTCGGTGTTGGTCTGTGAAACCTCCAGCCAAGTTGTTGATCGTCACCCCGTTCGTTGCTTCCAACGTAGAAGTAAGATCTGTAGTCCCTCTAGATACGATCAAAGCGTCCCCAGCAGGGAAGTCTCTAAACCATACGCCAGAGATGTTGTTGGCGTTAGTGGCGAACTTTGTATAGTTGTACCACTCAAGTTTATCCGCCTGCCAAGGCAGGATCAGATTGTAAGCGGCACCTGCTGATTGCAAGTATCCACCATATGTATTCGTCACTTGCCCGAACTCTCGTGTTCCGGTGTAGACGTTTGCGGCATTGCCGATTGGTGCAGTCATATTTTCCTCCTTAACCTTTTGTACTTCTTAAGTTTACACACCAGCTATCATCAAGGATGACTGAGCCAAGACGACCCTTCCAACCCATTGTCTGTCTTTGGTTCAATGGATCTTGTCCAGCTCCCAAAGGTTTGATGATCATTTCCATCGACTGATCGTCGATCATGATTCGTCCGTAAGCGTTAGCCGCGAACAGCATGTTGGAATAGACAGGTGGTGATACAGTAACGTCCTTGTAACCTTCTGAAGTCATAACAAGGCGAACTTCATCGCAAGAGCCTAGCTCAGCTTCAAGTACAGATTGTTGACGTGGGTAGTCAGCAGTAGCCAAGAAGTTTGCAAGGTTTTTGAAATCAGTTCTAAGATCGGTGGAAATGACCATCCAATAGGCCGCCCAAACTGGAGCAGTCCCGAAGGCGTTAGTACCTTCTTGGTTGGGTGATAGTTTCTTACCGTTGTTCTCTGTAACGTAGTCAACTGCTAACTCTAGGTCAGTAGTTGTTACCTCTGTGATCGCGTTCCCGTTAACCCCGTTTAGGCAGTCAATTTGAGCGCTTGTTGCCACGAGCATGTTACGAACGATTTTGTCGTAAGTAGATGCCATGTTCTGTGCCAACATATCTGCAACTTCGTTCGCAGTTTGGTCTTGCACAGTGATGATCACATCGTCACTAAGTTCAACGACTTTACCGTACTGAGAAACAGTCGCGGTGATATCGAATTTAGTAACTTGTTCAGCATTCGGTGTAACGCCCTCAGTAAGGGGAGTTAAAGCGTCTGCTAAGTTGTCAAATCTACGGAAGATAGCGTTCTTGCTATTCTTCTGTGGAATGCGTCTCTCCTGAGCGAAATAACCATAAACATAGTATGGTTGGTAACGGTCAAGGAGTATGTTGTCGAAGAACAAGTTGACTTCTGGGTCGACTTGTACTGTCGTGGTTGTTCCTGCGGCCATTTTTTTCTCCTAGTCAAAAAATGTTTTGACAATAGCGGCAAAATTTTTTTATGCCTCGCCTCGGAGCACCTTCTGTCGATATTCCCTAAACTCTTTCTTCCCTTGAATGCTCTTGAGATATTCGGTTCCGCTAGGCTGCGCAGACTTCCCCACTTCCGTAGGTGATCTAGGCTTATTAGCGTTATCAACTATCCTTTGCGCATCTGCTACATTGCTCTTAGCACGAGGTTTGTCGTTTACTAAGTGGATGTAGTCATCAACGATTTCGTTGGCACGGGCCAAGCGGTTTACGGCATTATCTAATGTCGCTGCTAACCAAGGCTTCTTGTCCAAAATTGGTTTCAAATACGTGTTTATTTTTTGAACTGCCTCAGGATTCATGTCTTGGTAGACCTGCTCAAGAATCTCCCTCTTCGTGAGGGCTTTCTCTTCTCGGAAAGAAGACTTAGTAAGCAAAGCTTCTGGGTCTTCATCTTCCTCTTCTTCAGTAGGAACGTTTTTCTTCGCTAGAAGATCCTCGTACACTTTGGTGCGAGTCTCAAATTCTTGGCGCTTCCGACGTTCTGCCTGTAGAGCAGCCAGTGGAACCATCTTTGGTTCTTCCTGTGTTGTATCCTGTTGGTCGACTACGGCATGCTCGGAGACAGCAGCTTGGTCTTCTTGTTCTTCGTTACTCATCATAACTCCCTATTGTCTACCGTTACCTCGGTAGGAGGATTGTTGAACCCGTATTTCCGCCGGTTACACGGATGGACTTCCCAAGTGTGGGAAAACTTAACATGTCCCCTGGATGCATGATCCAGAGCAGAGTCTTTACGCCTCTTCTATTGTCCACTTCATAGACGAAGCTCTCTTTGATGATTCCAGGTTTCTCTTCGCACGCCTGTAAAAACGGACGGACGATATCCTTACCTTTCTTCTTCTCAATCTTCGCTTTGCCAAGAATCCAGTACTTATCCTTATGCTTGTTTTCATTAAGGATTTTTTCCAGCAAGTAGTTAAAGTGGTTGGTTATCCCTTCCCTTGTTTCTATATGCTGTTGCATCTGGACGCTAGCAGGCGTGATTAGCATGGCTGTCCTCGAAGAGATTCTTTTTTCTCTTGTTCGTTCTTAGCTGCCATAGCTTTCATGCGATCAGCATTACCATAACCAGGTCCGATATCGGAACCTTTCTTGGGAACGCTCATGGGATTCTTTTTGGTGCTGTATTCACCAAAAGCTGCTGCTCCGGCTGATCCTTGTGGAGGCTGATAACCTGGGTTATTCTGACCACCATAAGTCTCCATACGGGGCATCATCTTGTTAGATGTAGCTGTACCTTTTGCCATATGTTTTCCTATTGTTTAAGGGCTTCTGCCCGTTTCATGTCCTTCTGCAATTCGACCTCTGTCGCTTGCTTCTCTTGCATCCGAATTTCAGATGCGAGCTTTAGTACCTCGATTAATCGTTTTCGAGGAATGTCTTCAATCTGCGCAATCGTCTTAGCGTTATCAAGGAACGCCTTAGCGTGGTTTTGCGTGACTTCAGACTCACGTTCTTTTGCCAAACCAATATCAGCCAGTACTCTTGCTCTACGTTCTTCTGCGAGTGCTGTTGATTGATTAACAGCAGCCATATCAAGCATTTTCTGCATTTGGGCGGCTTCTTGTTCGACAGCGGCAGCTTGTTGAGCAGCCTCGGCTTGTTGCCTCATTATTTCATGCAGCTTGGTGCTTCCCTGTAGTGGAGCAACTGCCAAGATATCTGGCCATGGGATCGGAGCGCCTAAAGCTACGAGTTGCAGCAACTGGTAGTAGTATGCTTCTCTTTGTGTAGATGTCTTAACTGCCTGTTTAATAGCACAGTCATATTCTTCAAATTGACCCGAGAAGAATTCTTCTGTGGGCTCTTCTCCTATGATTCTTTGGATCTTCCCAGGAGAGTAGTTCTTTTGGATGCACTCGATTACAAGCTTTCCAAGATATTTCTTGGATTGCTCGAGATTATCGAAGATTCCTCTGTTGCCTTTGAGGCCGTTTGAGGCTCTAACTTCTGCGAGTTTCCCTGACACTTGGCTGTCACCAACAGCAGAAAGACCAAGCAACTCATCAGACGCACCAGGGATTTCCATGATGTTTTTGTCGATGATGTCTTGGTATTGGAGGTATCCAGGTGGAATGTTTGGAGGAGAGATTTCCCGAACGTCTGCGTTGACATCATAGCCCTCATTGACGACGATTTGTTTACCCTGACCTGCTTGCATTAGCATGTTAGGATCTAATACTGCGCCATTCTTGGTGATCCAGCCTGTATTGATTATCGATTCCATGAGGTCGATTATCTGGCTATGGCGTCTGTTATATTGTCTTTGAGCATCAATTACCGATCGGACGATCCCCTGTATCTTGAGCTCGAACGTGTCTATTAATGGTTCGTGGTAAAGTAACACGGGAATGAAAGGGTAATTATCTAGGCCTGTAGGATCAGGACCAGTATATAAAAGTTGCCCAGAAACGATAATATTAAGCTCCACCGATCGCTTGTGAGAATTGATAAACTCAATTCTGGGAGCCTCACCCATTTCAGCCCTTCGTGCAGCTTCTTCCCTAAGTTCAGCTTTGAGAGCCCTTTCCTCTTGAGCATCGCCATTCCATTCCTCCGTCACTCCTGTTTCCATGTCGACAAGGTACTTCTGAACTTTGTTGATTCGCTTCCAATATTGGTCGTAGGTGCAGAGGTTTTTAGCGATGTAAGTAGAGTTGTATTGTCTATAGATTCCCAAGTATTGATACTTGTTATCTCGAATCCCAGTAGGTAGATTATCGATGACTGTAGGATCTACCCATGGAAGCATAGACTTAATTTGTTCTTTAGAGAGAAGATCACGGGTTGAAGCCTGGTCACAATCACTGAGATCTCGCTTAGTAAAGTAGGGATCTAACATCAGTGCGTTGAATGGCTTCCAGTACATTTTGATGTCGCCATTCACTTTGTCCCTTGAATAGTCCATGTAGAGACCGATGATTGACAATCCAGTCTTAAGACTATGCTCAAAGGCTTCAGATACTATGTAGTCTGCGTTTGCTTTATCGTAGACGTAATACATGATGTCAGAGAACTGATCTGCTGTTTTAACATCTGATCCCTCAACAGGGGTGCAAACCGTGGCAGTGCGGTTC
>Ga0210377_10000425_pt1 | contig 40399 bp, 38 predicted proteins | sample PLM4_65_b1redo_FD_155480 | JGI IMG/M metagenome (GOLD analysis project Ga0210377, IMG submission 155480) | Groundwater sediment microbial communities from an aquifer in East River, Colorado, USA - PLM4_65_b1 redo | ecosystem: Environmental > Terrestrial > Soil > Riparian zone | place: USA: East...
ATACCTACATCCACGCCGCCTACTGCGAAAAATCCACTCTGTGGGTCGGTCTTGTTTATCCCTCTGGTTTTGATGGCGCTGATTGGTAAGAAACGTAAACATTCTGGTCTATAGCAGCAGGCAATCCTTTGCTATAATCGACACATCATTCTTCTGTAGGAGCATCCATGCAATCCTTTTCTCGTGGTTGGTCATTTCTAAAACAAGCCTGGCAAATGGCGTTCAAAGATAAAGACCTACTTAAACCGTCTCTTTATGCCCTGGTCGTTGGGATGATCGTTTCGGTGATCGGCATTATCCCGATCATTGGCGCAGCATTCCTGTTCAGCGGTTCACAGTTCGGGAACATTATCATGGGCTTAATGGGCGCGGTCATGATCTTTGTGCAGTTCGTTGTCTCGTATGTGTTTTCAGCGATGACCGTGTACCTGATCTACGGTTATCTGGCTGAAGGCGATGGCCGCATGGATAAGGCCTGGGCTGTGGTACGCCGTGACTTCTTCGATATTCTCATGCTCGCCGCGGCATCGACAGTGGTGAACTTGCTTAAGAATGCCGCCAATCGCAATCGCGGACGCGGTAGCATCGTTTCTGGCATCGCGCGTGGTGCGACGAACCTGCTTTCGGCATTATGGACGGAAGCGTCCTATCTTATTTTGCCTGCCATGGTCATTGATGATCTGAATCTCAAAGATGGCATGCAGCGCATCTTGAACGTCACCAAACAGAATCTGCTCCTGATCGGTATCAGCACCGTGGGTGTCCGCTGGGTGACCGGTTTGATCGGTTTTGTGTTGGGCTTTGGCGGCTTGGTCATTGCCATCGCCATTGGCGGTGGAGCCGCTTATCTTTCTGGCGGTAGCACAGTGATCTCAGTTATCGGCATTGCCATCGGCGCGTTAATCTTTTTCACTTTTGTGATGATCGCCAGCGTCATCAGCTCATACACCTCCACTGCCTATCACACCTGTTTGTACATTTGGGCACGTGAAGTGGAAAAAGCACAGGTTGCCGGTCAGCCCATGCAAGTGGCTGCGCCCGGTCCGCTGGCAGCGGTGTTGGGATAGTAAATAAATTATCTTTCTTCTTTCCGTGTTTGGCGATGAAAGAAGAAAGAAGAAAGATTTTGTCTGGTAAAGAAATATGCAACCACAAAACGAACCACGTCGTGAAATGATCACCTGGGAAGAAATGGATCGGTTGATCGATCACCTCGTTCCGCAATTCAAGCGCGAGTTCACCGCCATGGTGATGATCACGCGTGGCGGCATCATCCTGGGCGGGATGCTGGCTGAAGCGATGGATATCACACATATCCTCACCGCAGCTGTGGATTTCCCTGCGCAAATGAAGACCGAGCAGTCCAAGCTTATGATGTGGCCCGAGTTCATCCAATTCCCCGCGGAGGACAAACTGATTGGGCGTCCTACACTGATCGTGGATGACGTTTGGGGTTCAGGGCGGACTATCACAGCTGTGAAGAACCGCGTCTCTGCCGCAGGTGGATTCCCCGAAACGTGCGTTCTGCATTTCAATCCGTATCGCAATCTGTTTGGGCATATTCGCCCTGATTATTATGCGGCCATCACCGATGCTTTTATCGTCTATCCCTGGGAAGTTGATCGCGGTACCGATCAAGTATTGCTCGGCGAAGTCTAATTCATGAAATTGATCGATGTCACGCAAGCCGCAAAGCTCAAAACACTTCGAAGCAATCCGTACTTTGATGAGCTTCCTGAGGCTGTTCTCAAGGATATCGCGGCGCATACTCAATTGCGTGAATATGAGCGCGGTGATGTATTATTTTGGGAGGGTGATCCCTGCGCTGGTTTGCATATCATTGAAAGTGGCAGTGTAAAACTCTATCGTATCTCACCTCAGGGTCGCCAATACATCATCAGTGTATTGACCGAAGGCGCAACCTGTAATGAAGTCCCTGCGTTTGATGGGGGTACGAATCCCGTCAACGTGGAGGCGCTGGAAACCTCACGCGTGTGGGTGACTGATTCAGAGATGTTGCGCGGGTTGGTTGTTTCCAACCCTGAGTTTGCCTTGAAGATCTTGAATAAGTTCGGTCAAAATCTGCGCAACCTGGTCCGCAAGGTGAGTGAGATGGCTTTCTATCAGGTCACGAATCGTCTGGCGCGCCTTATCACCGAATTTCCAGCTGAAGAAATGCGTCCGCATTGGACTCAGGAGCAACTTGCGGCGCGGCTTGGAACCGTGCGTGAAGTTGTGGCGCGTTCGTTGAAAGAATTGGAAAAGAGCGGCGCCATCCGCATCGAAGATCGCCGGATACAAATTGCAGATCAGGAAGTCCTGCAACAATGGACATAACCGTATAATTAAAATGCAAAGACCCCAAAGGTTTTCGAAACCTTTGGGGTCTTTTTGTTATTGTTTGTTTCTATTTAGGGAAGCGCCTCGAAACCTGAAATGCTATAGTACATTTCTTCGTCGGCGATTTCCTGACTCGGGTCAATGGCGATTTCTGTGGGGAACCCATAGCTGGCATCGTAGGTTACTGTGACCGAATCTGCGCCGTCATTGAGTGCCGCATCAATTTCCGCGAACAGCAGATCAATGGTTGCGTGGGGTGCATAGAATTCATAATTCTGGTCGGTATCAAGCACCAGGGTGCCATCCACTGCGGCCATGTGGACGATCTGTCCGTCCCGTACTTCAACGGTCAATGGCATCTGATCCCGGAATGCACAGAAACAACCAATGCTCAATTCGAAACGGTAATGCGTAATATTGGCATCCTGCCATTTTTGCTGGTTGCGCGAAAGTTCACTGCCGCCTGCTGAACATGCAGCAAGCATAAAAATAAGTGTAATAAGAATGATCTTTTTCATTTTAGCTCCTTACCCGAATAGACGTTGCCGAAGCGAAAATGTTCCCAACATAGGCTGTTTAGTGATTTTGATCAGCCTCGTGATCCTCTTCTGGCATGGAGTCTTCTATATGGACCTCAACCACGATTTCCTCATGATTTTTGAAATGCAGGATGAGTCCGATATGTTCGCCGAGAACGAGTTCCTCCTTGATGTTCACCAACATGATATGGAAACTGCCCGGCATGAAAACGATCTCTTCATCGGCGGCGATCGGCACAGATGTAACCATGCGCATTTGCATGATATCGTTTTCCATTTTGCTTTCGTGGATCTCTACAGCATCTGCCACGGTAGAGGTTGCACCGATCAACTCATCATCGCTGGCTGAATGATTATGGATGGTTAGATAGACAGCGGCAGTTTCACCTTGTGCGGTTGGTCGTACCCAAGCCTGATGGACTTCCATGTCTCCCGGCGCACTGCAGGCACTTAGCACGGCGGTTGCTACAATGATAGATACGATAATTCTTTTCATGAGTGTTCTCCTCGCTTTGAATTATATATCCAACAAAGAAACGCCGTCGGCTGGACGGCGTTTCTTTGTTGCTAAGCGGTTATGTTGATTACGGGGCTGGGGTTGGTTCGTAATACGTTCCTGTCGTCAATAGAGACATATCATTCACAGATTGTGCGGCAAGCATTTGTGCCTGACGCGCCATATTGGTGGATTCCGCCAATATCTTGAGGGCATATTCAGGATTGTGGAAGCCTGTGCTGTTCTCGGCAGAGACGAAGTCCCACATGAATTGTGCCTTGCGGTGCAGGTTGCGTGCCTGATCGAGCAGTGCTGCATCTGCATTGGGGTTTGCTGCTGCCAACTTGATGGCGTTGATGGCGTCCACGATCGCATCTTCGGTCGCGACCTTGGTATCGGCAACCTGTTTCTGGATCGAGTTCACGCGGCCCACAACATATTCACTATCTGTGTGACATTGTCCGCAAGCCTGTTCAGGATTGAGCAATGGACTGTGAACATCATGCGTGGAATACTTCGATGCGCCTTCGCTCACGTACGGCATGTGACAGTCTGCGCAAGAGACACCAGCTTTGTAGTGGGTGCTATCGGCAGTGAAGAATTCAAATTCGGGGTGTTGTGCCTTGAGCATCGGAGTCTTGGCATCGGGATATTCCCAATCCTTGAAACCGGATTCTTCATAGTATTCGATGATCTGATGGATTTCAGTACCTTTTGCCCATGGGAAGGTGAGATATTTACCATCACCCTTGAAGTAATATTCCACGTGACAGTTGGCGCATACAACCGTCCGCATTTCCTGACGGGTGAAGGTTTTCCAATCCTTGCCTTGGGCTTCGAGCGCTTCCTTCAAAGCCGGGTTGGTGACGATCAAACGCATCGTCCCGGCTTCATGACAATTGGAGCAGCCGATCGATTCTTTGATGTTGGGCGTCATCTCATTGAACGTCATCTTATCGAAGGCTTCCATGCCCATCTCATCCCACAAGCCGGGGTTGTTCGACGACTTGCAGGAATAACAGGTCGCGGGCGTGTGCTTGGGATCTTCATCGTTGAGGTTCAACCGCTTCGTGGCGCGCACATCATCCAGCGCGTTGGCGTGACCGCGGTCATCGTTGTAATCCTTGCTGAATGGGTAACCCGTAAACAGGATCACCTGACGTGGATCTTTTTCCAGCCATGAGAATTGAGAAGAGCCTGCGTACGTTGTGTCAATATTGTTGGTGGCAGTCTTCTGGAACGTTGTATATTGATTGGGGAAATTCTGACCCCAAAGTTCTGAATCGGGTTCCATCGCCTTGATCTCAGCCAATGGCTGAAAAGCGCGTTCCTGGGGTGGCTGGTTCTTCATGAACGTCATCACACCGACCAACACGGCAGCCAGCACAACGATAATGCCGACCAAAATCACAGTAGTATATTTCTTCATGGATGCATCTCCTTGAATGGGATTTATTTGACGGGGTAGAGGGTCGAATCTTGGAATGGAACAGCTGAGGCACCGCGTGGTCCGTGCGCCACATTGCGGTGACATTCCCAGCAATAGCGGTCAAAAGGCTGGGTGCCCATGACAATGCTTTCCACTTTTGCTTCATGGCAGCGGATGCAATTATCCTGAATGATGCCCTTGGTCTGTTCACTTGCACGAATGGCAACCGGAATATTCCCGGTGGTGAAAGCGTACACATCCTTCGCGCCTTGCCGCCCTTTTTCAAGATAATAAACGACAACGTTATCGTGAGGCAGGTGACAGTCCACGCACTCGGTCCATTTTTCGTGGGGGGCGTGATACCAGTTCTCGTATTGTGAGTCCATCACGTGGCAGTTGGCGCACGTCTCAGGCGCACTGCCGCCATACGCCGGGGCGTCGGTCACGAACACAAAAAATGTGAGTGCGATAACCGCCGCCGCAATTGCAATAATGAGTGGGTATTTTGACATGCTCATCCTTTTAGTTAAGATTGACATTAGCAAATATACCTGAGGTCAGGAGAATACTATGTGATTTATATCACAAAATGAGTGTCAGATTAATTTTATATGCGACATACTTACTCTGATTTTTCTGTTTGATGAAGCGATAGAAATCCTCCCTTGGATATGCCCCGCTTTGCCCTCAGCTGGAAGCTGATCTATTTACGGAAGCACTTCAAACTCTGAAATGTAAAAGGTCCGTTCGTCATCGCTAAAATGTGTGTTGCGATCAATACGGATATATGACGGGAATCCGTAAGTAGGGTCATATTTCACAGCGACATCACCTGCTATTAAAACGTAAAGCGAATGGAGTCTTGAAAAGAAATCGTCTATTGTTATCGCGAAAGTACTATAAAATTCATTCTCCTTTGTGATAACTCTGCCTTTCTCATCAGTTATTGATACAATTTTGCCGTCCTGTACTTCAATTGTCGGAAACGACGGTCTGTCAAAAGTGAATGAGCAGAAACATACGATTGATAAATGAAATTGATAATGGGAAATGTTGGCGGATTTCCACTTTAACTGATGCCAGTACACTCCCCCCTCTCGTACAGCAAATGCGATAAAAATGCAAGCGAACACGACAAGTAATATTTTTTTCATTTTGTTTCCTTCTATAGGAAGGCATCGCTTAATTGAAAGTTTCCTAACTACATACTATCATGTTTGATAGCTTCTGCCCTTCCAGGTCACACCCTTACGAGAGATCACCTTCCACGCGGATGTGAACATCATCGCGCCGAATACCCCGGCTCCGAGTGGAGTAGTGAGTGCATACCAGGGCGACATCTCCATTTTTCTGGCGACCATCACCCGCACATAGATCACATATGCCCAAAGCAAAAGTGATTCACTAATGACTGTGGTCGCCATCCAGCCTCCACCTTTCCAATGCCAATAGGCTCCAAGCAGGGGCCAGGCTGGGAGAAAGATCGAAACCAGCAAAGTTAGAAATGCGCCAAAAACACCCAACGCCATCAGCGATGGTTGATCGCGCAGGCCGAGATAGATATTCTTTGTCCAGCCTTCCCACATCTCAGGCAGGGAGGTATACATGCGTGTGCGTACTAATTTCATACCATCCGCTACGATCAGGCGGTGACCATTCCGCTTTATCTGTTCTGAGATGGCTTTATCTTCCACGATGTTATCTTTGACACTCTCATATCCGCCAATTGCATCATAGATTGAGCGTTTGATCAGAATAAATTGTCCGTTCGCGATAGCGTCTTTTGTATTTGGATCATTGACTTTGCGTGGCGAGAATCCAACCGAGAGCGCGGTCATCACGAGCGGCATCACAGTCTTTTCCCAGAACGAACCAAGGACTTGGAATGTCATGATGGTGAACATATCCGCTTGAGTTGCGAGGGCTTTGACATAGCATGAAGAAAGAGTCTTGGGAGAGAGGAAGGTATCAGCATCCACAAAGCAAAGCCATTCGCCGTGGGCAGAGGCTGAGGCTTGGAATAAGGCATAGGGCTTACCTGCCCAGCCCTTCGGTAGGTCTGAACCGCTGATAATCTGGAGTACGGGAGCTTGCTCCCGTGTTTGTCTCGACAGCAAGCTGTCGGACTCCAGAGTCAATTTGCGAAGAATCTCAGGAGTCGCATCGGTGGAGCGATCATCCAAAACAATGACTTCAAGGTTGGGATAATCCTGTGCTAGCACAGCCTCAACACAAGCACGAATATTTCTTTCCTCATTGCGCGCGGGAATGCAGACCGAAATGAGTGGTGCATTGGTCGGATGCGGCGCTGGCTCAACGACAATATCCATTTGATATTGGTTGTGAAGCCAATAGATAATGCCGATGCCGCCGATCAGAAATGCGGTGGAGGCGATGAGATACGGCATGGTTAGATGACGCGAATGGTGGAGCCCCGTTCGGTCTTTTCGATTTCGATGCGCGTGGGGAAGGCGTCTTTGAGTTCTTCGAGATGCGTGATGATGAGGATCTTGGCGAAATCGTTTTTGACGAGATTGATCGCTTCGATAAGACGTTGCCGTCCTTGCACGTCCTGCGATCCAAAACCTTCGTCAATGACCAGCGTTTGCAAACGCGCGCCTTTGCGCTGCGCCAGGATTTCAGAAAGCGCGAGCCGAATCGCAAAGTTGACGCGGAAGGCTTCGCCGCCTGAATACATTTCATAGTCGCGTGCGCCAGCGCTGTCCTTGATTTTGATATCCAACGTTTCCTTCAAGTCTTTACGCTTGTCGTCCTTATAGTTCTCCTGCGTGATAAATTCCATGGACATTTGTCCATCGCTCAAGCGGTCGAGTAACTCATTGGCTTTTGATTCGATTTGTGGCAGAGCCTGTTCAATGAGCAACGCCGGGACGCCATCTTTGCCGAAGGCACGTTCCAGCGTTTTGTGCTGAGCAATTTGCTTTTGCAAAGCTTCGCGTTCCTTTTCAAAATCAGCTTTGCGGGCGCGCTGGGTCTTGAGAATATCCACGCGTTGTTGCGCGCCGCCCAATTCACTGCGGGCTCTATTCTCCTCTTCACGCAGACGATATAACTCGCGTTCAGCCACATCAAGATTGGGCGCACTGGATTCCGCTTCCTTCAATGCCAGTGATACCGTATCGTATTCCTGTTGTTGTTCAGTAACTTCCGCCATGCGCTTTTCGCGTTCTTCTTCCAGATTCTCGATCTCACTCTTGATCTGTTTGCTTACTTCTTTGGCAGATTTGAGATTGCTGTACTCTTCCTCCACGCTGCGCAATTCACTTTCCTGTTGACGCGCTTCATCATGCGCGGATGTATCGTAGCCGAGTTTCGCAAGTTCTTTGTCGAGCTTGGCAAGTTGCTTTTGTTCATCCACTGCATACTTGCCAGTTTCTAATATCTTTTCCACTTCCTTCAAACGTTTCTTGCCAGTCGCATCCCAATCTTTGACAAGCGTCTGGAGTCTCTCCATGCGTTCGGTGAGTTGCGAAACTTCGCTGACATATTTCACACGCTCATTTTCTACAGAGTTCAACTTCGTAATACGTGATTCGTAATCCGTAATTTGCTTGGTGAGGTCTGCCGTTTCTTTTTGATTGGACCGGAACAGATCACCTTTTTCCTTGCCTTCGCTTTCCAACTGTTTAAGCGTGGATTTGCGATGCGTTTCACTCAATTCCTGTCCGCACAAGGGACAGGTCGCGCCCTCCGCAGACTTGAGCGATTCGATCCGCTCTTTGAGTTGATTCATGTCTGCTTTAAGAGTCTCGTTTTCGACTTTCAACGCGGCTTGGCGTTCACGCGCTTCGTTCCGTTTGCTTTCTACTTCAATCCGCTCATTGATTTTTTCTTCCGCTGCTTCTAAAAGTTCTTGTGCCCGGTTAATTTCATTTTTTACATCACTGTTCTCTGATAATTGCTGACTGACTTCCTCTGCTTCCGCCAGTAATGAGCGTCGCTCCTCTTCCAGGCGCGCTTTTTCTACAGCGATCTTTTCCAATAAAGGCGCGCGTTCCTTTTCGTGATCACGAAACTCCAACGCCACCTTATCCCACTCTTCCAATTCCTTGCGAGCCTTCTGCCAGGCTTTATATGTCGATTCGATTTCTTTGGCGCGGCTGACAAGATCCGTATACGCGGTGCCTTCCGCTTGTTTCGCAGCGAGACGCGCTTCGATCCCGGTCAACGCTGTGCGCGAACGTTCGAGTGATGCTGACAGCGTGGATGTCAATTTCCGCTGCTGGTCCACCAACGCGGCACTCTTCTTGATATTTTCCAATGCGGACTCTTGCGCTTCACGCGTCGCCGATAATTGATTCAGCGTCCTTTGAAGTTCTTCCAGCCGATTCTTTCTGGTCTCTTCCTCGGCAAGTTCTGCGTCGATCTCAGCAACGCGCCCGTCGATCTCGTCCACTTCACGTTCGATGGCTTTCCGCTTTTCGGCAGTGCGATTTTTATACTCATCCCAGATCTCAAGACCTAGAATGTTGCTCAGCACTTCCTTGCGTTTGGTGGAGTTCTGTTGGGTGAACTCATCAGCTTTGCCCTGCAAAAAGAAAGATGCATTGACAAAGGTTTCGTAATCGAGCCGCAGGGTTTGTTCGATGCGGGCTTGGGTATCACGGGTGGTCTTCTCGGTGAGCGGTCGCCATGCATCGCCATTCTTGATCTGGAACTCAAGCACCGTGCTTTTGTTGCGCGGTAATGTCCGCTGGACACGATAAGTGTTTTGTTCGTGCGAAAAAGTGAAAGCAACTTCCGCAGCTTTGATATCTGCATTGAGATTGATCACGTCACTGCTTTTACCGCGTGCCTCGCCGAATAACGTCCATGTGAAGGCATCCAGCAGGGACGATTTGCCCGCGCCGTTATGCCCTGAGATACAGGCAAGGTCAAAGCCATTGAAGTCAAGTTCAACGGGGTCGCGATACGATAGAAAACCAGCGATGCGGAGATGCAGAGGTATCATAACGAAGTGTATCCTGGGGGTATTGTTTGATGGATTATAATCTACCCATCATGACCGAATCTTCAGATGTGCGCGCCAGGCGTCGCTTGACATTGATTGTCATTACACTCGCAACGATTCCCTGTTACTGCATCGGCTGGGTTGCCTTGGCGTTGGCGCCTGACCCAAATCAACTAACACCAACCCCAACGGAAACATGGACCCCAACCGTCACATCAACGGGTACGCTTGCATCTCCCACCATCACTGGGACGCCGTTGATCGTTACTCAAACCATCACCAATACGCCTACACCGACGAATACACCCACCTCCATTGCCACTGTCACTCTAACGGCGACCTTCTTCCTACCGCCCACGAACACGTTTACACCGACCTATACAGCGTCACCAACGTGGACTCCTTCCAGCACCAATTTGCCGACGATCACGTTTACGCCTTCGTTCACGCCCCAACCGACGTTCACGTTTACACCATCGATCACACCCTTCCCAACCACTGCGGTCCCATAACATGACTGATATTCTTCCTTTCTTAAAATCGATTATTTCTATTTCAGGAGTTTCAGGACATGAAGCTCCCGTTGCCAAACTCATCGCTGAGAAGTGGCGCCCGTTGGTGGATGAAGTAACTACCAGCCGTGTCGGTTCCCTGCATGGACTTAAAAAAGGCACAGGTAATGGCAAGCGACCATCCATCATGATCGCGACCCACATGGACGCCATCGGCATGATGGTCTCCAAGGTAGAAGATGGTTTTCTGCACATCACAAACGTTGGCGGCATTGATGTGCGTGTACTGCCCGGCGCGCAGGTGACTGTCCATGCGAATAATGGCGAGGAATTGCCCGGTGTCATTGCCATGCCCTCGGCAAAGTTACTGCCTGAATCGTTGACTGCTGGCGAAGTGCTTGATATTAATTACCTTTTGATAGATACTGGTTTGACGCCGCGTGAAGTGGAAAAGAAAGTACGCGTGGGGGATCTAGTCTCATTTGCGAACGAGCCGATGGAACTCGCCGGTGAGATCATCTCAGGTCATACGCTGGATAACCGCGCGTCCGTTGCGGCGTTGACGGTTTGCCTGGAAGAGCTGCAAGGCAAGAGTCATGTTTGGGATGTATGGGCAGTTGCCACGGTCCAGGAAGAGACAAGTTATCTCGGGGCATATACCTCTGCTTATGACCTGCGTCCGCAAATTGCGATTGCTGTAGATGGTACATTTGCGAAAGGTCCCGGTGCGAATGGCTGGCAGACACACAATATGGGGAAGGGGATTGGTTTGTGTATGGGACCGAACATGCATCCGTTCGTTCATAAGAAGCTGACCGAGCTTGCCGACAAATTGGAGATCCCCTGGTTTCTGGATGTGACCACCGCAGCTTCGGGAACTGATGCCTACCCAATGCAAGTCAGTGCGGAGGGAATTCCAACTGCGTTGCTGGAGTACCCGCTTCGTTACATGCACACTCCCGTTGAAATGGTTTCGGTGAAAGATATTCAACGCGCTGGACGTTTGCTGGCTGAATTCATCGCTTCACTCGAAGCGGATTTTGTTGAGAAGATTATTTGGGAATAACCTCTGGAGTCCAACGGCTTGCCGTTGGATATGTTCGCCAAGAAATGGATAGCAAGCTGTCCGGCTCCAGAATTAACACAGGAACCTTATGCCAACTTTTGGAAATGCACAACTAAAATTATTAGAAAAACTTTGTAACGTCATCGCGGTATCGGGTGATGAGGGCGAAGTGCGCAAGATCGTATTGGAAGAGATCAAGCCCTACGCGGACGAGGTCAAGGTGGATGCGTTAGGCAACGTGTTGGCGAGCAGGCAAGGGCGTGCGCGAAGCGGGAAGCGTACGCGCGTCATGCTCGATGCACACATGGATGAAGTTGGCTTTATGATCGTGGCGGATGATGGCGAAGGCGTGTATCGTTTTGAAACGGTGGGTGGGATCGATGCACGGCATTTGCTTGGCAAGCAAGTGTATGTTGGCAAAGAGCGCACGCCCGGCGTGATCGGTGGCAAGCCGATCCATTTGATGGATTCAGGCGAACGCTTACGCAAAGTGCCAGTGGATGGATTACGAATCGACTTGGGGTTGACGGGCAAGGCGAAGGTCGGTGACCGCGGCAGCTTTGCGACAAAGTTTCGGCGCGTGGGTCCGTCCATTTTGTCAAAGTCCATTGATGATCGCATCGGTGTCGCGACGCTCATTGAGTTGCTGAAACATGCTCCTGCGAATGTGGATGTCTGCGCGGCATTCACCGTGCAGGAAGAGATCGGTCTGCGCGGCGCCAAAGTGGCGGCGCAATATTTCAACCCTGATATGGCGATCGCAATTGATTCAACACCCGCCAATGATCTTCCGTCGCATGAAGGCAATGAAAATATAGCGTATAACACCAAGCTTGGACTTGGTCCCGCGATCTACATTGCGGACGGTTCGACTCTGCACGATCCGCGGCTGGTGCGTTTTCTAAGTGAAGTTGGTGACGCTGAAAATATTCCGTATCAGTTCCGTCAGCCCGGCGGCGGCGGAACGGACTCCGGTGCAATCCAAAAAGCGTTGGCGGGTATTCCAACGGTTTCAGTCTCTGTGCCGCATCGTTATACTCATTCGCCCATCAGCATCTCACGCGTGGATGATTGGAAAAATACGCTCGCTTTGTTACACACCGCGTTGAAGAAAATCACGCCTGCACTCCTTGCGACTCGTTAGTCGCTACCTGTTTTCGTGTTTACTTGTCTACTTTTTCTATAGGTAACCCATGAATGGATTAATCGCTCTTGTCGGCTCCGGCGAATACCTGGCAGTAATGAACGAGGTTGATCGTTACCTGCTGGCGAGTTTGAACGTCAAAACCCCGCGTGTGGTGTGTTTACCCACCGCCGCCGGGCAGGAAGGTGACGAAAGCGTTGGGCGTTGGTCACGGATGGGTGTGGAACATTTTACAAAGCTAGGTGCAGAAGTTAATGCACTGCCCATCATAGACAAAGCCTCTGCGAATGACGAACAATATGTGCCCGTGCTCGAGAGCGCAGACCTGATCTACTTTTCAGGTGGTAACCCGTCATATCTGTATGAGACCATGAACGGCTCGCTCGCCTGGTCTGTGGTGCAAAAGGCGTGGAGCAATGGCGCGGTCTATGCAGGTTGCTCGGCAGGCGCCATGATCCTTTCTAAAAGAATTCCAAGCTTTCGTCTGACAGGTATGAGTGATGGCTTTGGGATCGTGCCGGCGGAATTCATCATTCCGCATTTCGATGCCTTTCCAACCATGATCAAGCCGGTTGTATTCGCCTTGAAGACCCAACTCAAAGAAGGTGAGCGCATGCTCGGCGTGGACGAAGAAACCGCCTTTGTAGGTCAATTGGGTGGTGAATGGAAAGTGCTCGGTCAAAGTAAAGTACATGTGTTCACGCACGAAGGCAGTCAAACATACGAAAGTGGTCAGACGCTCTTGTTGAATTGACCGCAAACTATAAAACCAGGAAACTACATCAATGAAAAAACTCCTCCAACAACTTACCGAAGCCTTTGGTCCCTCAGGCTATGAAGATAATGTCCGCAAGCTGGTGCTGGCGGAAGTGAAACCGCTTGCCGATGAGATCAAGGTGGATGCGCTCGGTAACCTCATCGCCCGCAAACGTCCCAGCAAGGTGACCAAAGATACCAGGAAGATCATGATCGCCGCGCACATGGATGAGATCGGTCTGATGGTCAGCCATGTGGATGAAAATGGTTTTGTGCGCTTCTCGTCCATTGGCGGCGTGTTCGGTAAATATGTGTTGGGCGGACGCGTGCGCTTCTTGAATGGGGTGCAAGGTGTGATCGGATTTGACCGCTTTGAAAAAGTTCATGAAGTACCACCCCTAGATAAGGTCTATGTTGATGTTGGCGCGACTAGCAAAAAAGACTGCCCTGTCAAAGTGGGCGATGTTGCCGCCTTTGATCGCCCGTTCATTGAAATGGGCAATCGGCTCGTTGCCAAGTCCATGGATGATCGTGTCGGCGTTCTGGTCGCCATCGAAACCTTGCGCGCGCTCAAATCCACGCCGCATGATGTTTATTTTGTCTTCACTACGCAGGAGGAAGTTGGCACGCGCGGCGCGGGCACTTCTGCCTTTGGCGTTGACCCTGATGTAGGCATTGCCATTGATGTCACATCCTCTGCCGATACACCAAATGCGATGAAAATGGAAATGGTGTTGGGCAAGGGTCCATGTGTCAAGATTCGCGATAGCGGTGCACTCTCCGATCCACGCGTGGTGCAATGGATGATCCGTGTCGCCGAGAAAAACAAAATTCCCTATCAACGTGAGGTGCTGTTATTCGGCGGCACCGATGCGCATGCCATTCAAATGACACGCGCCGGTGTGCCTGCGGGTTGTCTCTCCATTGCCACGCGCTATGTACATTCACCTTCCGAAATGGTGGATTTCACCGACGTGCAGAACTCGGTCAAGTTGTTGACCGCGATCCTGCGTACGCCCATCGATCTATAGGATGATTTCCAAAGTATTGCGAATTGCATATCTTTTAATATTTGCAGCATTAGCGGGATGTGCAAATATTGAATCGTTTCTTTCGCAGCCGACGCCTGCTTCTGCACCCTTCGGGCAAGCCACGCCCACACCTCAGCCTTTTATCGATCCCACCCAAACCGCGCTTCCCACAACTGAAGCGCGTGTTTTGCGCGTCTGGCTTCCGCCGCGCTTTGACCCGCGTGCCAGTACCATATCTGCCAATCTGCTTGAACAACGTCTCATTGACTTTGAAGCAGCACACCCCGGATTGGAGATCGAAATCCGCATCAAGGCTGAAGCGGGGGAGACGGGTCTGCTTAACTCGTTATCCATCACAAGCAACGCTGCCCCCACAGCGTTACCCGACCTCATTGCTTTATCACGCCCCGATCTGGAAGCCGCCGCCCTAAAAGGACTCCTGCATCCCGTGGATGGACTGTCCACTGTTTTGGACGAGCCGAGTTGGTATCCCTATGCTCGTGAGTTGGGACACATCCAAAATATCGGCTATGGTCTGCCGTTTGCTGGTGATGCCTTGGTCCTGATTCATCGCCCGGAACTTGAGATCACTACCTGGGAGAATATTTTTACCAGTGAAGATGTACTTGTTTTTCCTGCGAGCGACCCACAAGCGTTAGTCGCGTTGTCTCTTTATATTTCTGCGGGCGGCAGGATTGTCGATGAACAAGGTCTGCCAACTCTTGATGAGGAGCAACTTGCCCAAACATTGCTCATGATTCAAAATGGACTTCTTATAGAGCAGGCGTTTTTGCCCGCGATGGCAAACTATGGGACAGATACACAGTCAATTCAAGCGTATCGTGATGGGCGTGCAAATATTGCCATCGCATGGGCTGCGAGCTATCAGGCTGACGATGGGATCATGCAAACGATCCCAAGTCTGAACAGTGCGCCACATACCTTTGCAACTGGCTGGATCTGGGCACTGGCAGGTTCTGACCCTGAGAATCAACAAGTGGCAACTGAACTGGCGGAATTTCTAATGGCTGATGAGTTTACCGGTACATGGTTGAATGAAACCGGTTATTTGCCCACACAGCTAACTCCAGATTCTGATTTGAACGCCCTCCTGGACTCGGCACACGTGATTCCTTCGAACGATGTACTTTTGGTTTTAGGTCCGATCATGAATCAGGCGCTGATTCGTGTATTGAATGGCGATCAGCTCGAAAGCGTAGTGCGAAGCGCAATGGAGCAAGTCAAATAATAGTGAGGAGGTAAGGATGTCCGATTGGAAAAGGGTGACGAAGGAAGTCCCGTTTGAGAGCCTGCGTCCCGAAATCGGTGAAGCGATCAAGAAACATATCGAGCAATACAATCTTGGCGCGATCCTGGCTGATGAGTTAAGGTGCATTCAAACTGACTCTGAAAAGATCAAGAAGCCCTTGTTTGGCAGCGCCGAGATCGTGTACACGGGAGCTGTGATCACAGCTCATTGGCTGATGTGGGCGGTGAGCTGTACGAAAACGCAGACTGCGGTGCTATCGGCGCAGTTAGGTGATGTGATCGTGCAAGATTACGCTCAAACGCGATTTGCAAAGATGGTGCCTGACTCTGGTATTCAGGTCAGTGGCAAGTTTACGGATGTGTCTGAGAATGGTTCGGCTTTTATCGGATTGGACGAAAGTAGCGCTGCGATTAAATTTAAAGAGACAGTACTCAGAGTCGTGCAAGATGTGAAGAGATAAAACAGAAGCCCAGCGATTTCGCTGGGCTTCTGTTTTATCTTTCTTCTTCTTTGTCTTTCTTCGGCATACTTGCCATTAGAAAAGCCGCGCCACTGCTTAGGGCGAACGCACCAGATGAGCCGGGTGAGGCGTAGTGCGTTAATGCCGCTGCGAGGGCGAAGAAACCGAGAGCCAGTGCAACTTTTACCTGCCACTCACTGGTCTTGAAGTGATCCCATACGAAGCGACCGACTGCAAATCCGAAAACGAGAAAACCGACGAACCTAATGATGAACCCAAGCAAACTTAATATTTCAGTCAAAATAACGGGCATGTTGTTGCTCCTGTGGTGAAATGATTTAGATCCAAGCCCATAACATCCATAAGCCTGTGATCGCCAAACCAATGATAAAACGTGCGCCAAAAGCCCAGCCCCAACCAACCATATATGCCTTTGTGGACTTGATCGCCTCATCGCGATTCTTCAATCTTCTTTGCTCTGCCAGGAATAATCCAAGCGGTGCAGCGATCAAGCCAACCAGGGGTGTGAAGAACAGGCTGACGATGATACCTGCTGCGAACGCGATCAGTATTGAACTCCACGGTATGTATTGGTCGCGCATTTTGCGCGCGATAATAATGTTATCTGCGATGTTACCAATGATCATGAGAACGGTGATGAGCCCAAATGCGAACCAGTCCCAGCCGGTCATTTTGTCCGCAGCATTTTGGATCAGGGCATAGACAAGCGTACCGATCCACATGATGACGAGACCCGGAAAGACCGGCATGATCAAACCGAATAGCCCCACGAGTAAAACAAAGAGGGTGAGGGTTTCAAGCGCAATTTGCAGAAGGGCTGGAAGCCAGGTTGGCATGTCTGTGTCCTTTTGTAGAGCGAGATATTATCTCGCTCTACTTTTCTTGGTTATGGTCTGATCACATCCACGCCGCCCATCCAGGGGCGCAGCACTTCGGGGATGACGATCGAACCATCTTCCTGCTGATTGTTTTCGATCACAGCGATCAGTGTGCGGGGCAATCCCAACCCTGAACCGTTCAAGGTGTGGAGGAAGCGGGCTTTGCCGCCATCAGCAGGGCGATACTTTATATTCGCACGACGCGCCTGAAAGTCGCGAACATTTGAGACTGATGACACTTCCAGCCACTCATTACACCCCGCCGCCCAAACTTCAATGTCGTAAGTGATGGCGGAACCGAAGCCAATATCGGCTGTACAGAGCTGTTTGACGCGATAGGTGAGTCCTAATTCGGCACAGGTGGCTTCTGAATCTTCGCGCATTTTTTCGAGTAAGGTATCTGACTCTTCCGGCTTGGCGTACATGTACATCTCGACCTTGTCGAATTGGTGTCCACGTTTGATGCCGCGCACATCGCGCCCTGCGCTCATTTTTTCGCGGCGGAAGCAAGGCGTGTAGCCAGTGTAGAGCAAAGGCAATTGCGCTTCATCCAGAATCTCACCCATATGCAGACCAGTCAGTGGGACTTCAGCAGTCGGCACGAAATACAGATCCTCTTCGTGGTCTTTATACAAATTATCCGCAAACTTGGGCAGTTGCCCGGCGCCATAGACCGTATCGTACTTCACCATGAAAGGCAGATATTTTTCAGTGTAGCCCTGACGAATATGCAGATCAAGCATGAAAGCGATCAAGGCACGTTGTAAGCGCGCGCCTGCACCACTCAATACGTAGAAACGTGAGCCGGTGATCTTGGTGCCGCGTTCGAAGTCTATGACACCGAGTGCAGGACCCAGATCCCAGTGGGCTTTGGGTTCAAAGTTAAATTCAGGGAGTGGACCAACGGTGCGCAGGACAATGTTGTCATCCTCGGATACGCCTAGCGGCGTGCGCTCATCCGGGATGTTGGGCAGGGCACTGGTTAAGGAAATTAATTCTACCTCGACATCTGCCACTTCTTTATCGAGCGCGGCGATCTTATCGCCCACTTCACGCATCGCTACGATCTTCGTTTCGCGTTCCGCCGCATCTTTCATCTTGCTGATCTCTTTGGAGACCGTGTTCCGTTCGGCTTTGAACTTCTCCACCTCTGTGAGCAGAACGCGGCGCTTTTCATCCAGCCGAAGAATATCGTCTACAGGAGACGAATCCATTTGGCGGTTCTTGAGCGCCGTGCGGACGAGGTCTGGTTTTTCGCGGATCAGGTTAATATCTAACATGGTTGCACCTCCGTGTGCTATTTGGAGTCATGGAGCTTGCTCCATGCAATCAGCAAGCTGATTGACTCCAGATTAAAAGAATACGCCCCGGTCCTTGCAGGACGAGGGGCGTCTCGTGGTGCCACCTGCTTTTACCCCCTCCACCTTCGGCACCTCCCCCAAATTCGACAGGAGGAGTTTTATGCCAACCCAAATTCTAGTGTCGAATTTGGGGGAGGAGGGTGGGGGTCTTAAGTTCGCTGTAACGGGCGGTTCCCGATTCCCTTATAGTAGCGAACTACTTCTCCGAGAATGACGTGACGAAGTGGATTTCACTGTCTGCTCAACCGTCTTGCACTGACCGACGGCTCTCTGTGATGAGTGAACAGTTACTTGTCTTCGCGCTGTCTATTGAGCGTGATTATACTCTTATGGAGAAACGTGTCAAGCGAGAGGTTGAGACGGAAAGGCAGCAGGGGAGATGCAGTTTTGGGGTTAGAATCAGTTAACGGTTAAGAATGTAGCGCTGATTTTCATCCAGTAGTTGTGGTATATTTTGGTTAGGAGTCAATCATGAACGAGCGAATTTTAATCATTGAAGATGACCAACAAATTCTAAAACTGCTCCAACGCGGATTGTCGTATGAGGGCTATACCGTGGATGCGGCGATGGACGGGCGCATGGGTTTGATCCTGGCACGTGACCATACGCCTGACCTTGTAATTCTGGATTGGATGTTGCCGGGCATGGATGGTCTGGAAGTTTGCCATCGTTTGCGGACGGGTGGTTCGATCCCGATCTTGATGTTGACGGCGAAAGACACGGTGCAGGATCGCATTCAGGGTCTGGATGCGGGTGCCGATGATTACATGATCAAGCCGTTCAATCTGGATGAGTTATTGGCGCGCGTGCGCGCTTTGCTGCGAAGGACACAACCGGAGCGTATTCCAGTTTTAAAGTTTGCTGACCTTTCTTTGGACACGGGTTCACGCCAGGCAACGCGCGGTAATCGTTCGATATCCTTGACTGCGAAAGAATACGAATTGCTGGAATTGTTCCTGCGCCATCCAAAACAGGTGTTGACGCGCGAAGTGATCTTTGACCGCGTATGGGGCTATGATTTTGGCGGTGAGAGCAATGTATTGGAAGTGTATATTCGCTACTTGAGGCAAAAACTCGAAGGCGAAGGCGAGGTACGCTTGCTGCATACAGTGCGCGGTGTGGGTTATGTGATGCGAGAGAATCCGTGAGTGTGCTGAAAACCGTTAAACATAAAGGACACAAAGTGCACAAAGGAAAACCAAAGAGAGATAAGGGTTTTGTGTTTTTCGCGACCTCATTAAATCGTAAACCCAAAATCTAAAATCGAAAATTCTTATGTCTTTGCGCCTGCGTCTGACCCTGCTGTACTCCCTGCTCATGGGGGGTGTGTTGTTGATCTTCGGTGGTGCGGCGTATATGCTGGTGAACAATGTACTGATGAGTCGGGTGGATAATGTGCTGGATGGTGTCAAGGATGAGTTTATCAATTTGGCGGTTGTGGATCGATTGGAGAAAGTGAGTTTCGTCTCTGAGCCTGCCAAGATGGATGCGGACATCAGTGTGCAGATATGGGGGCTGGATGGCAAGTTGCAAGATAATTTTGGTCCGCTAGGACAAGGCAATCTTGCATTTGACCCATTGCCGTTAAGCAAGCGGACGATGCAGGCAAGTTTTCGTGAAACACGCCTGAACAATCTCCATCTGCGGGTATTGACCATCCCACTCTTACATAACGAGAACCGTGTGGCTCTGATGCAGATCGCGACAAGCATGGAGACAGTCGCAGCCGCCCGCACATATTTGTTATCTGTTTTGGTTGTGGTTTGGATCTATGGGGTCATCATCGCGGGGATCGCTTCGTGGTTCACGCTGGGACAGGCGCTCGAACCTCTAAAGTCCATTGTGGAAACGGCTGAAAATATCAACCGTGCCGATGACCTTTCGCGGCGTATTCCGCAACTGGGATCGGAAGAGGACGAGATCGGCAGTTTGATCGATACCTTTAATAAAACCCTGGAAAGACTTGAAATACTTTTTACATCGCAACAGCGTTTTCTGGCAGATGTGAGTCATGAATTACGCACGCCATTGACAGTGGTCAAAGGGAATGTTGACCTCATGCGGCGCATGAAACGATTCGACGAAGAATCGTTGACGAGTATTGATCAAGAGGCGGGACGTCTTACGCGTTTGGTGGGTGGTTTGTTGTTATTGGCGCAGGCTGAGTCGGGCAAGTTGCCACTCACTTTTCGACCGGTTGAATTGGATATTCTGATCACTGAAGTGTTTCAAGAAATGCGGGTCATTGCCGGTGATAAGGTGCGTGTGCATCTGAATGAGATCGATCAGATGCTGGTAAACGGGGATCGTGATCGTTTGAAGCAGGTGTTGATCAACCTGGTCGCGAATGCGATTCAATATACACCCCAGAATGGGGATGTGTTCTTGAGCCTGGCAAAGGTTGGAAATCAGGCACGCATCGTTTGTCGGGACACTGGCCCTGGCATCCCAGCCGAGGACCTGCCTCATATCTTTGAGCGTTTTTATCGGGCAGAGAAGTCCCGCACGCGCGGTAAGACCACCGGGTTTGGTTTGGGGCTTTCCATCACCAAGTGGATCGTTGAGCATCATGGTGGGCGGATCGAAGTGAACTCCAAAGAGGGACAGGGTACGACGTTCGCGATCTGGTTGCCGTTGGTTTAACTCTGGAGTTGGACAGCTTGCTGTCCGTGTTGTTCATGAGCAAGCTGATGGATTCCAGATTAGTTGCTCAATCCCAAGCGTTGACTTGCATCTCTACACAGACCAGCTCCATATCTTCGATACCATTCATCTAGCATGGGACTTGAAGTTGCTCCATTGCGGGCATCTTCGTAGATCGGTGCACCGTAGTAGACGTAGCGTTTGGTTTGGGCGTGCCAGGTCCATTCGGTGCGTGAGATCACGCCGATGCCGCCGTTGTAGCCTGCGAGCGCGAGACGCGCATTTCCGTTTGCGGCTTGGAGAGAACGTGTCAGGTAGTTGAGTCCACGCAAGGCGTTGGTCTCGGGGTTGTAGCCATTCTCACCGATCTGAAAATGAAACGGCATCACTTGAAATAGTCCCATGGCGCCTGCGCTCGAGCGGGCAGAAGGATCCCCACAGGATTCAATTTGCATAATAACCGCGACCAGGTTTGGGTCGAGAAATGAAGCGTTTGCCCATCTTACAATGTCATCTGACCAGTGTTGTACCTCCCGCGTGAAGATGGGAGAGATGCGGGTTGAGACCGTTTGCTCGATAGGCGAGGCAGCGGATATTTTGATAGGGGTATTCAGCGCAAGCGCAGTGATCAGACATGTGATCAAAAATACTGAGAGGATGGAAAGGGAGTAAAGAGACAAACAGCCGCTTCCATTTTCCTGGGGCGCGGCTGTCTGCCAATCGGCTTGTTTTTTGGAGCGAGCGCGGGGCATAAGTGGGTTCCTTTATCGTGTATAGGGACCCGAGCTCGAAATGAGTTCGGAGTTATGGATCGCTGGGATTGACCCAGCAAATTTAGGCGTCGAGTGAACGGTCGTTGTTAGCTTGTCCGTTATAAGGATGATAAGTGGGTTCCGGGCGCACAAATGAAGTTTGTTGCATGGTGGGTTTCGGCGCAGGGGTGGGCATTGTGCGATAGGGGTTTGAACTTTGCGCGCCTTGCGCGTTCATGTTCTGTGGACGATTCAAACTGGAAGCCGGGCGCAAGATGGGTTGCTGTTGTTGTGTAGGGCGATATGTTTGTTGTTGTACGGGGCGCGGATTATTATTATAGGTTTGCTGATTTTGGGTCGTGAACATGCGATCGCCCGCAAGTGAGAACGTTCCAATGATTAACACGCGGATCAGCAGGATCATCGCGGCAACAAAGATGGGTACGATCTTGGTCATGGTCTCGTTGCTGATCACCGCACCGCCAGACAGACTCGAATGGTTAATGATCGCAACGGAGATGCCCCACCAGGTGAGCATGGCATTGAATGCTGCTGCGAGCAGCCAGGCGCCAAAGAGATAATACACTTCTTTGGGTTCATCGGCGCCCTGTTCGGGTGTGAAGATGCGGGCAATGCCGGCAAAGTCCATGCCGCAGAATGCTACGGCAAGAATGGATGCCCAACGCATACCGGCGAACTCAAGGTCACCAAGTACATCGAGCAGCGCAAATTGGGTGGTGCTAAAGTTGAAGATCTCAAAAGCCAGCAGTGCACCGATGATCATCAATCCCCAGGTGGCGCCACGGTTAAAGTGACGTCCACGGGTCAGGTCACGGAACAGGGCTCGCAATCCATCTCCAGAATTTTTACGGTAAACGGTCATTTCAGCCTCCTTTGTCGAATGAGTGACAATGAGAGTATTTTAGAACGCTTGTTCTAAAAAGTCAAGGTGTAAATGAGAACTCGAAGGTTTTGAAACCTCCGAGTTCTGGTTACCTGCCGAAATGTGCCAGCATAGGCTTGAAATAAAAATCTTCCCAGCCTTGCCGATAAGAATCTTCCTGCCCCGTGGGAATTTGAGAGTGGGTGAGCGTGATCTTCGTGCCGTCCTTGGCTTCTTTGAGCGAGATCTCAACGAGCGAATCCGGCGCTTCGTCGGGGAATTCAGACGTCCGCCAGGCTTGAGCGATAAATTGATCCGGTACCAGTTCGAGGGTCGTGCCGAAGATATATCCATCCCAGGCTGTGAACTTCCCGCCGATCTTCCCGTTCACTTTTGCCGGACTGCCCGTCATCGCGGTATGACCTTTTGTGCTCAGCCAGGCTTTGTAAATATCCGCAGGTTGGGCGGGAATGACAGCCGAGAGTTTGAATCCATTTTTCATTTATGCCAGCATCCTTGTGTTGCTGCGATAGTACGCTTTTGCGATCTGTGCCGCGAGCCGCGCATTGTTCAATAACAATGCCAGATTTGCGTGCATGGATTTTCCCTCGGTCAGCTCACTAATGCGGGGGAGTAGGAACGGAGTGAGTGCCTTGCCGTGGACGCCCTGCTCACGCGCCTCACGATTTGCCTGCTCGATATACGGCTCCATTTCGGACTTTGAAATTGCTTCGGTTTCAGGGACCGGATTCGTGACCAAGACTGCGCTGTGCAAACCGGCGTCCCAATGGGCGCGCGCGAAATCCACGATCGCTTGCGGCGTATCCAGCCGGACGCTTACATCCAGTCCGCTTTCGCGCGAATAGAACGCGGGGAATTCATCGGTGCCATAACCAACGACCGGCACGCTCATCGTTTCAAGATATTCAAGTGTGGCGGGCAGGTCAAGGATTGCCTTCGCACCTGCACAGACTACGATCATTGGTATGGACGCGAGCGCTTGCAAATCCGCTGAAATATCAAAGGGTGCATCGCGATGCACACCACCGATCCCGCCTGTGGCAAAGACTTTGAGATTCGTATACTTAGAAGCCAGCATTGTTCCAGCAACCGTTGTCCCGCCACAAATCTTTTTTGAGATCACTGTTGCAAAGTCACGCGGACCGACTTTGTACGCGTTAACTTCATTGGCAAGTCTTTCAAGTTCGGCATCGCTCAAGCCTGCATGCAGAACGCCATCTAAAAATCCAATGGTCGCTGGTGTCGCGCCTTCATCACGGACAGCCTGCTCCATGTCGTGTGCGAGCTTTAGGTTTTGCGGACGCGGAAGTCCATGCGTAAGGACAGTCGATTCGAGAGCCACGATGGGTTTGCCTGCATTAATCCCCGCTTTGATTTCATTTGAATGTACGATTGATTTGTGATCCATTAAGAAAATTATCTCTTTTCAACGACTCGTTGCACCGGGTAAGGAGCGTCCGCCCAGCCAGCGAATACCCATTTGCTTCTCAATATAGACAACCGCCTCGATAAGCTTGGGCGGAACTGCCTCTTTTTTCGCCCGCATGAATTCGATGGTTTCCATGAATTGATTGCGATATTCCAGCAAGAGCGCCCGCATCTCATTGTTATGATCCAGATTTTTGATATGCTCTGGTTCGGGCTCTTTCTCGTCCTTGTGTTCGATGTAGTAATCCAATGCTTCAAGGAAGCTTTCTTCAAACTCACCTTTATTGATATTTGATATTTTGTCCTTATGGCGGCCGCCATCTTTGCGCCTGGACGCATTCTTCCCCTGCTTTTTAGTCTGCTTGAATTCGTTGAAAAGATTATCAAAGGCATCGATCGGCACAGCCTTGATCAACTCCTCCATTTTTTTGAAGATAGCTTCGCTCTCGGCTTTGTTGAGCGCTTCGGGGTTTCCACTTTTTAGATTGTTTTGGCTGAGTTCCCAGGCGTCCAAATGTTTTTCAGAGACGATATCCTTTTCCAGCGCGGTCTTCCATGTGCCGACACCGATCCAATGTAATTCCACGCCGTTGATGTGCGCGGCTTCTGTAAATTGGGCGAACAGATTGGTTACCTTGTGGCGCGGTGTGAAATCTGGCGGCGGCTTTAATGTCTTGGCTTTGAACGATTCATCATCGGGTTGGGTCAACTGCCGTACATCGTCGGCAATATCATTCTCCCGTTTTTGTAATTTCTCAAATTCCGGTATACCGATGCTTGCCAGATATTCTGCCAGGTTTTTTTCGCTCATGAACGCGCTCAAACGTCCGCGGATCAAACTGATCATTTTCGGTGTCCACACAAATTCATACATGGATGGGTTCTTCTGATCTGGCGTTACTTTGGATGTTGAACTATATACGATCCGTTCGATGGCTTTCGCGTTGAACGGATAGGGATATTCCGCCGATGGTTGGATATTGTCACCGCGATCAATACTAAACATCAGGCGTACATCGGTTGCCATGATTGGGATCCCATCAAGGCTGCGGCTTGTCACGGATAGATCCACATGATGATTGCGGATATCAATAGCCTGACGGAAGCGTTCAAAGCCATCAATGACTGCTTTGCCGCCGGGTTCTTTGCCTGTTGGACCAATGACATGGGGTGTACCATCTGCTTTTTCAAAGAGTGCCACCGAGTCCAATTCCACGATCACTTTGCCGGGACCGCCAATTAAATAGTTCGGTGATTCCCGATGTTGATTCGCGATCGTGCCTTGTGATATGCGGATGGTTTCATCGCTTCCGGAGAGCGCCACTTCCCGAACAAAACTGCGCGCCACTGCCACATCTTCCAATTCGAAAATATCGGCCAGGTAGAGGGCGGCTAAATGCAAAGCAATAAAAAATGGCGCAAATAATATGGGGAAATACTGGAGAACATGTGCATCAGTAAGTGCCTGTTTGGCAAGATCCATGAATTTTGCGAATGGGTCTCCAACATAGGAAGCGGCATAGTTCGCGTTAAGCAAATACCAGAGGATTTCACGGATACGATCTATCCATAGATTCAATGGGTAATGATATAAAATGATCAGAAGGACGGTCAACAGGAACATGATGGTGAGGTAACTCATGCGGCGCGCGGCGTTCCTGGGGTTCAGGTCAAATAACCGGTTAAGCAGCGCGTTGATCAAACGATCGAACAACTCAGAGAACATGCGTTGTTCCCTTTGAGTGGCGGTTTCTGAGATGGACGGCATAATATTGCTCATCAGCTGTTATCCGCCTCCATCCATTTGATGATCTCTTCCAACTCAGCCTGTTCGTCGGTCATGCCGCGGCGTAAGGGATCGTTTTTGATAATGATCGCGCGTGTACTCATGACCAATGCCTTGAGCGTCTCTTTTACGCCCTGAGGTTGCTTTTGGAGCAAGTCATGACTGAGTTGATCGGCATATTGTCGAATGGCTTTTTCCTGCCCGGAGGTTTCCAGAATATTCCGCTTGCGTTCTATCTGCTTTTTCTCTTCATCGGCGGTCTTATACCAGGTGCCAGACCAGCGGTTGATGATCGTCTCTTCGATCTTGGGGTTGAAACGCAGTGTACTGATGCCGGCGCTCAATACCTTGATCCCGCGTTTTTGCAATAAGGCAAACTCTGGGCTGGAGGTGGTTCCATCTGTGCGTCCGCCGTGATCGTCGAAAGCATCCACCTCAGCTTGGGTTAAACGCGCCTTGACCATTTCATTGATGACCTGAAGCGCAGTCTTTTTTGATGATTCACCTTTGAGAGGAGAGGCAGGTGAAAATACAAACTCGGGCATGGCTGTTTTTGGCTCAACCACTTTGGTTCTATCCAGCCATTTGATCGCCCGATCCATCTGTTTATTGATCTCCCTGAGCATCGTTAGCAGACCGTATTGAAGCGAGCTTTGATTTGCTTCCCTTTGAAGTGGCAGGGTGAGCGGGTCTATATCCTCTTCGACAATTTCAGGGAGTTTGTGCGGCGGCGGTGGAACGAGTTGCTCAGGTCTGAATAATTCATCCAGTGTGAATTTGGCTGCATATTCGCGCCAAACGTCCACAGCCAGCAAAGCCGGCAATTGATTCCAAGCCACACGATGACTTGGCGAATCAGAACTGACATTGGGGTTGATGCCTTCCCCCAGAATTGCCTTTTGAATTGCCTCTTTATCCTTGGCTTCCTTTTCCTTTTCTTTTTTGGTGATACCAACCTGATAACCAAAACGTGAACCCGATTGACCTTCTTTTGGAAAGCCGGTATCCACTCGAAAAGAAACAGAAATATTGGGGACAATCTCAATGCCATCCCGCGTCCATGCGCTGACTTGCTTGCGGCGTTCCTGGATCTGTTTATACTCCGCCTCGTCATAGTTATCCGGTGAGTCAAATGGCAGATCAGACTCTTTAGGACCAATACCATGTGATTGAACGTGCAGGTCAACGATACCGGCGATATGTTCACCGTTATCAAGAAAGTGCACGCCAGGTCCCATGGTCTGTTTGATCTTTACCGCGGTGCGGGTGACTGCCGCGCTGGCTGAATCAAGCCACAATACGCCGGGTCCTTTTTGCCGTTCTTCGCCCTCGCGCTTGATCAATTCCCCATCGCGGATGAACATGGCGGGTCCATGTCCGCCGGAAAGATAGGTGATCAGGCGGTCGAAGATCTTTTGTCGGTCACGGAAGGTCCGTACAGGCAAAACGAATTGGGCAAAGAACGCGATCCACAATACAAGCAACGCCGGGAAAAGACAAGCCAGATCAAGCAGAATATAAAGAATGCTCGCCTGTACCCCCCCGAGGCGAAAAATCTGCCAGCCATACAGAACGAGCAATGTTGCCAGCCAGGCGGCAATATAAAACCAGGGTTTCTTGAAAAGCGGGGTCTCGTCCATGTGTAGGTGAATTTTATAACAAAACCCCTCAAATAGCCAACGACCCATAAGTAGGTTTGTTGGGTGACAAGTAATGCTTGAACTTGGTTTATTTCTTTACTGATTTATATCCTGATCCCATGCTTGATTGATTTTTTCGAGTATTTCTTCCCGGTTAGCCTTTTGTTCGAAGTCTCTTTCTAATTCTACAAGCTGTTCAATAACTTCGAAAAAACCGACCTTTTTCATAAGCTCTTCGTAGTTTCTTTTCTCATCATCTGTCTCTGGGGGAGGCACACTGCGGTAGACGCTATGAGCAGGAGTCAAAGTTCTGTAAATATAAAACTTTGCCGCAACGAGTGTGGGCGGAATCCGCGCTTTTTGTTCTCTCAGATACTCATAAATTTTATCGAGTTCTTCATAAAAAACTCTTAATTTTGCTTTGATGTTTTGAACATCCTGCGACAAGCAGGATATCTCTACTGTGTTCGAGTGTGTCTGGGTGTCTACGGGTGTTTTTTGTTTTTCTGAACCCTGCGATTCTTTTATAGTCTCCCGAAAAAAATCAAGGTGCCGTAAACATTCCCGATACTCTTTGGCTTTCTGGTATTTACTTTCTTCTTCACTTCGTGTGATCAATTGCTGTAAAATCGTAGTTGCAGCTTCGCCTGCCCGTTGCGCACGTTCAAAATTCCCGTTTTCAAAATGGATTATGCCGAAAAGCCACTCACCCATGGCTTCGTTCATGGAAAGCCCCTGAATTTGAAAGCCCTGGACCGCGTTTTCCAAAACCTCTTTTGCTGATTTGAAGTCCTTTTGTTGTAGATACGCAACTGAAAGATATAAATTATAAAAAGGCTCGCGGTCACCGCGGAAATCTTTTATGCGTTGAATTTCAACCCTTAAATCATCAATAAGCGTATATGAATTTTGTAATCCCTCAACTAGTTTAAGGGTTTTTTCTTCCGCAATCGAGTCTGATGGATCTTTGTCAGTAAGACCCTTCAAAACAATTTTTATATCTTGTCTCATGTTAACGCCAGCAGCAGGATTAAATTATTATTTGCCATTTTTGAATCCGGTTATTAATTTTTAGTTAAAACCTTTCTCGTAACAATTTCCGCATTCTATCCAGCACCGCAAAAGCTTCCTTGGCGATTAATGGGCGAACGATCGGATCGTCAAGTCCCTGATCCAGAATACCTGATAAAGATAGGATCAGCGGTTCGGTCAGATCGTCAGGGTCAATGTTCTCCAGCCTTTTGGTAATCGTCATTAACATGGTCCGTTGTGCCTCGGCGTGTGCCTGTTCACGGGAGCGGATATGTTCCGCTTCGGCGCGGCTGTTCCTTTGGGCTGAAGTTTTTTGCTTAATGCTTTCCCAATATCTAGTCCGTAGTTCCCGAACTTTTTCAGGAACCTCAAAGTTTGTGATCTGTAAGCCTAGGACCTTGATGCCGTTTTTCTGAAGACTTGCTTGAATTCCATTTATGACCTGTGTCAAAATCTTGAGAGAGAGGATTTGTTCGATATTTTCTGCTATTTGGGAATTGTGTTGATTTATATGTGTATTATGATTCGAGTTTCCGGAATTTTCGTTTTGCGGAGCAAGGAATAGTTCATCTAGGGAGTGACCCGCAACAAAAGCGTTAACCGATCCCGTTATGGTGCCCCATGCCCCTTCGATCCAGGACACATCCTGTAACTTACCGTTTACAAGTTTAACTGACGAATACTCCACAGCTCCTTTAACAGCGAGTGGGTCGAAGGGATATCTGAATTTGGCAGATTTTTCCAAGGCATCAGGGCTGGCATCGATTTGAATCTCGGCTCTGATGGTTAGCTTGATGCGTATGCCATCTTTTGTCCACGGCATGACAGAATCGATTTTGATTTGTGGCCTGAGGTCTATGATTTCCTTTATTCTTTCATATCGTTCCAGAAGAGGCATGGGAGCACCCGGACCAACAATGCGGGAAAACCTGTTGCCACGTTCAAGATATAAGGCAACCCCATCGTAGATGACCAAAGTGGCTGGCCCTCCGAACCAGCGGGCCCAGTGATTTTCTTCCAGATTTGGCTCTTTGATGACGATAAATGGATACTTTAGGAGTGTATTGAGAGGCGGCGGAAAAGGTGGAATACCTAATAACCTGCGCCGGATAAGCGGCTTAAGGTTTTCGCCTTCTTCCGGCTGATACATGGCCAACATAAATTCCATAGTTTGTTTGAAAATGAAGCGCAACCCAGCAATTGCTGCAATACTTGGCAGGAAGATCACAATGAAGATGCGTGCTAGAAGCATATAATATGAGAATTGATTATTTGAGGTGGTGAACCAATCTTCAAAATGAAAGACAGTGATTCCAATTGTGTATATTGTTGCGAAAAATACAAGAATAACAATAGGCAATATGAACTTACCTACCCTCTTTAAGTCTTGCCAATGGCTTTCTTCAGGCAAATATAGTTTCTGCCAATTGGTGTGTTCCGTATATTCTTTCATTGAATTCATTCATTCCCCTCCGTTCGGTTAAGCATTAGAAATTCTTTGATATTCTCAAGGCGCTGTTTTGATTCCGCAACATCCAAGCCTGGTTGCTTTTTAATATACTCTTCGAGCGCATGAACATAATATTGAGCGATCACGTGTCGAGGAAGATCCTTGTGGATTTCACGAGCTTTGGCGATGCTATCTGCAACTGCGCTTAGAAGGATTGACTTTGAGTAGGCGTGGGCTTTTTCGATCTCTTCTCGGTAGACGATTTCAATGTCGGCGTTTGCTTCAGTGATCCGTTGTTCCCAATAGGAACTCCAGGTTTTTATGTTTTGTTGGGCTATGTGACTGTCTTCTTTTATATCGTAATTGACGATCCTTGCGGCATAAAGATTGATACCAGCTTCTGCAAGTTTGGGTGATAACAGCCTTTTTAGCTCTATTGCCGTTTCATCCAGTGCACTGACGCCCAAGCCATCGTTTCGTGGTCGCCATAGTTCATCTAGGCTGCGGTCGGATATCACTTGCCGCGTAGCATGCTCAATTTGCTTTACAACCCAATCATCCCAGAAAAACTCAGCTTTTTCATCCTCGCTTAGAACTGTATTATTGATGCCAGATGTGCTTAGGGCAGAGCGAATGCGCCCAGACGAATAAGGATAACTACCATCCCTGTGATCTATTTCAAAGTTTTTCCCGGTAAGAAATTTTAATTTTGAAAAAAAGGCTTTTGACCATCCATCTTTGGGCCACGCCTCTTTGTCTATGGCGAATGCTGCAAATACAATCGCAGGTATTTCCATCCCGTCTTTGGTGATGGTGTGGACAGTGCTGACACGTATCTGAGTGCGTAGATCAACGAGCGCGAGGGGGTATTCGTATTGTTTGGTGAAAATGATCCCTGGTCCTTCCACTCTGTTAAATTCAATGCCCTTTGAAATTCCCGCAACTTGATGTGACCAGGTCCAGATGATCCCTGGGGTACCCAGGGACTGTGTTGTATCTCCTGTTAACCTCTTTTCAAACCCTCGTTCAGCTTTAGCGCTAACTACCCAGGTTGGATGTTGAATGCCTAGTAAATATGCGATGAGTGCGCGTGTCTTTTGCCGTGCCTCTGTTTTACTTTCCGGGTCTGAAGCTGGCAGCATGATCTGCGCTATTTTGTTGATGGCATGGATGAAAATCGCTAAAATTGGGATGGAGATTATTATTATCCCGATCCACCGTTCGTACATCCAGCCGATTAAAAAGGTAGTTAAAATGATAAAAACAGAAGTTGCTCCCCGCCAACCATTATTCTTGCGAGTTGATAAATACCAGATTGGAATAATAAGATAGATGATGATCCATCTAAGTGTGGATGTGCTTAAAATGTTGTGAAGGGAAATTTCCAATACCTGCGGGAGATAATATATGATTGTGACAATGATGCCTGCTTCTATAAAGGCTAATATTCCTAGATATAACCCTTTGGCGAACCCATCACGGGATATTTTATTGCGCGTATAGATAAGGATCGCTACAATGATTCCGACCCCAAGAACAATTGGAATAACAAAATCTAATCCATGGTTGATACGATCAATTAATTCAATAATATCTGGAGCATCCATATGATTACCACTCCTAGTTACATAACTGCGTTAGTATTGCCTCCACTACAAAATTAGTATATAACCAAAGTCGGTATTGTCAAGTTATATAAATCACGTTTCCGAACATGACCTTTTTTGTAGAATTCCACTCCCACACGAACGCCTCAAAGGATTCCCTCACGCATCCGGCAGATTTGATTGCCGCGGCACATCGTAAAGGCATTGACCGCCTCATCATCACCGATCACAACACGATTGAAGGCGCACAAGCGGCTCAGGCTCTGGACCCGGAATTGGTCATCGTGGGAGAGGAGATTATGACCACGCATGGCGAGATCCTTGCCGCGTTTGTGACGGAAGAAATCCCCCCGCAGCTTTCCCCAGCCGAGACAATTCGCCGACTCAAAGATCAAGGCGCGTTTATCAGTGTTTCGCATCCATTTGATAAATTCAGGTCGGGTGGTTGGAAGGAAGAAGACCTGCTTGAGATCCTGCCGCAGGTGGATGCCATCGAAGTCTATAACTCGCGTTGTATGTTCCCGGGGTTTAATCGGGCGGCGAAAAAATTTGCAGAACAGTATCATATTCCGGGCACAGTCGGTTCGGATGCGCATGCAGCGTTCGAGGTGGGGCGCAGCCTTCTTTTATTGGAGCAGTTCGAAGGTCCGGATGAGATGCGGCAGGTCATCCGCAGAGGGATCCCGCAGGTGAAGTGGTCGCCGCCGTGGTTTCATCTGACATCCCGCTATGCATCGCTACTTAAGAAATTGAAAACTGCTTAACCTGATACCAAAAGTCATTCTGAATTTAATGGGTATATAATGCTTTCATGTCCTTAGAAATTTTTTTCAATTCAAGTTCGGTAGCCGGGCTCACGCGTTTGGTCTTGAGCGCGGTTATTATGGTGATTCTATTCCGGGGAAAATCGCAAACTGCACGCCTGCTCGGTATCACGTTCGCTGGCGCAACTGCGTTCAATATCATCTTGTTGGTCACCGATGCGATGCTGCCGCCGTTCACCGATTATCTTGACCCGGCAGAAACCGTGCCGTTGTTGTGGATCATGATCGGTCTGGTGCCGTTTGCGTATCACTTCCCTGAACTGGTTTTTAAACGCGAAGAGACCGTTGCAAGATTTTTCTTTACACTTTATGCAGTTGTGGGGACGTTGTTGATCGGCGTGCAGTTCTATGCCGCGGCAACCGGCAGGCTGGATTGGTTTGACCCGTTACGCCTGTTTCAGATCAGCGGCGGCTTGCTGGGTTTCTTATGGTCAGCCATCGTGATGACACGGCAGTGGATCTATCAAACTAGTATCACCATGCGCGCCAAAAAAGAAAAGGGATTTGGCGATTGGGTGCGCGAATTCATTTCGCCGAGTCAAAAGAACGAACGTGCGGCGCGCGCATTTCTAGGTGTATTCCTGATGCCGACTCTTTTGCTGGCAACCGACTCCGCGTTTGGTCTGGTGAAGAGCCGTCCGGATTATGTGCTCAACATTGGTTTGTTGTTGATCTTCTTTGCGTTCGTGATGACCTATCTCAATTACGCGCCTGAAACTTCCACATTCATGAACAAATTGCTCATCAGCACACTGGTGGTGGTATTAGGTGTGATGAGCGCGGTCAGCAATATTATTCTGCCGTTCTATGGGCAGACCTTTGATAACGAGCGTATTTTGGATGTAGAACACGTGGCGGAATCTCCGCTCATTGATGGACAGCTTGACCCGGCGGCGTTACCTGCGAATCTGGTCTTCGCTTCCATTTACCAGCCGACAGTTGGTGCCATTGGCGAGATGCTTTATACCTCCCCGGTAGCGGACCGCAACGTCATTTGGGAGACCCTCGTCCAGGAGAAACTCACGGACGTGGATAGCACCGGTACGCGCGTCCGCGTGGGATTGCAGAGTTCGGGCGTTTACAATATTTACTCGCGTGAGTTCAATGGCGCGCGTTATATCCTGGGTTGGCAGGCAAGTGAAAGGCTGAGCTTCATTAATGATAAGGGCGGCGCACCACTGGCGGGGTTGATGCTGGTTGCAACGTTCATTACGCTGACATTATTTCCCTTGTTCTTTACGAGCGGTCTCGTCCACCCACTGGACAATTTGTTAAAGGGTGTGCGCGATGTGAATCTCGGCAAGCGTGATGTGAATGTGAATGTAGTACATGCCGATGAGATCGGGTTTCTCACCGAATCGTTTAATAGTATGGTTACATCTTTGCGCGAGACAGATCGCCTCAAGGACGAATTCCTTGCCAATACATCGCACGAACTGCGGACGCCGCTTAACGGCATCATCGGTCTCGCCGATTCCATGTTGGACGGCGCTGCAGGTTCATTGACCGAAGCCCAGGCGAAAAACCTTGACCTCATTGTAGGCAGTGGACGTCGACTGACGAACCTGATCAACGACATCCTCGATTTCTCGCGCCTGACCCATAAAGACCTGCAGTTACAACTCGTGCCAGTGGACATCCATGGTGCGGCAGATATCGTGTTGACGTTGAATAATCCGTTGGTGGGCGGGAAATCGTTGAAGCTGGTGAATAAGATTCCCATGGATTTCCCCTTGGCATACGCGGACGAGAATCGTTTACAACAAATTCTACACAACCTGGTGGGGAATGCCATCAAGTTCACGCATGCAGGCGAGATCGTGGTCAGTGCCCAACAAGCTGGGAACATGCTTTCCGTTTCAGTGGCGGATACCGGCATCGGCATCGCGCCTGAAAAGCAGGAGCGCATCTTCGAAGCTTTTGAACAAGCTGACGGGTCGGTGGCACGCGTCTATGGCGGGACAGGCTTGGGGTTGTCGGTGACGCGGCGTCTCGTCGAATTACATGGTGGGACGATCAAAGTCGAATCCGAAGTTGGTAAAGGGTCAAGTTTCATATTCACGTTGCCGGTGGCAGCAACTCAAGTGCGAACAGAACCGGTGAAGTCGATCGGCAGTGCCAGATTGGTGTCTGTGATCGATAATCGTGAAGCGGTAACTGCTGTTGAAAATAAGAATGATGAAATTGGCGCGGAGAACTTCGATATTCTGATCGTTGATGATGAGTTGGTGAATTTGCAGGTACTTCAAAATCATTTGGCGTTATCGAATTATCGTGTGCATCAAGCGGAGAGCGGCGCGGAAGCGTTGAAGTTGATCGATGATGGACTTGTTCCCAGCCTCATTATTTTGGATGTGATGATGCCGCGCATGTCAGGGTATGAGTTTTGTGAGACTGTCCGCGAAAAACTTGCGCCAACCGAAGTGCCGATCATTATGTTGACTGCGCGCAACCAGGCTTCTGATCTAGTGGAAGGCTTGAATGCAGGCGCGAACGATTACATGGTCAAGCCGTTCTCGAAACAGGAATTACTGGCACGCATTCGCGTTCACCTGAGTCTGGCGCAGATCAATAATGCATATGCGCGTTTTGTGCCGCGCGAATTTTTGGATCAACTGGGACAGGACAGTATTTTGAATGTTAGGTTGGGTGACCAGATCCAAAAAGAAATGACCGTGATGTTCGCAGATATCCGTTCGTTCACAACGCTTTCTGAGAATTTGACACCCGAAGAGAATTTTCAATTCGTCAATACGTTATTGAGCGGTCTGGGTCCGATCATTCGTAAACATAACGGCTTCATTGATAAATTCCTGGGCGATGGTGTGATGGCGCTGTTCTCAGAGTCGCCGGATGATGCTGTGAATGCGGCGAGGGAAATGCAAAGAAGCTTGAGTGAATTCAATCAAACTCGCCCAAAGAATGCTTATGTGCGTATTGGCATTGGGATTCATACGGGCACGCTGATGCTTGGCACGGTGGGGGAGTCGCGCCGCATGGAGGGTACGGTTATCTCGGATGTGGTGAATGTGGCTTCGCGTTTGGAAACCCTCACCAAGGTTTTTGGGTCTGGCATCATTGTCAGCGAAGAGACACTGAATAAGCTAACGTCCACATATCCGCATCGCTCATTGGGAATCGTGCGTGTGAAGGGTAAGCGGCAGGCTGTATCTATTTATGAAATTCTGAGTGGTGTTGATCCGCTTGATGATGTCAAATTGCAAACACGTGGGTTGCTTGATGAAGCCTTAAGGCAGTATCAACGCAGCGTTTTGAATCTGGCACTTGATGGCTTTGGCAAAGTGCTTGCCATTAATCCTGATGACCAGGTAGCAAAAGTCTATGCCGAGCGGGTTGCGCAGCTCCAACGCGATGGCAAAGCTACGAGTTGGGAAGATGACATGGTGAAGTTATAAACAAAAAGGTCGCGCTTCAAGCGCGACCTTTTTGTTTAAATTCCTTCGTAAAAACCCGGCGACATGTGACTCCCTACGATTTTCACCTCAGGGTTCGCCATCATGAACTCACGGATGCGCGTCAAATGCGGACCTAACATTTTGTTGGTGATCCATTCATTGACCTCATCCACTTTCATATCAAATGGGACGGCATCGCCTCCATGCATCACCCAGGCCCGCTCCTGTTTAATCGCCACGGCTGTGTGCCCGGGCGTATGACCGATTAATGGAACCAGCCAAATTTCCGGCTCAAAACCTTCGAGTTGAATTGCATCGAAGTCGTACCATTTTCCACCTTTGGTCTCATGTAGAACCCAATTCGGTTTGTGCGCCCAATGTTCCGGATGATATTCCCAGCTACGGTGTGACATGATGTGGTCATATTCCGCTCTTAATATATGGACTTGCGCATGGGGGAAATCAGCCAATCCACCGGCGTGGTCAACATGCAAATGGGTTTGGATAATATGTTTTACATCTTCAAGTTTGTATCCCAGCCGTTGCACTTGGTGGAAGGCTGTTTCGTTTATATTTCTTGTAGACCCCATCAGTGTAAGAAAAAACTTCATCGAGCGATTCGGCGAAAGATAATCGCGCGTGCCAAAACCCGTATCTACAAGCACAGGACCTTGATTTGTTTCCACAAGAAAACAGGTGACGCCGTTGACCACAGGTGGGAAATAGGGTCGCATCGATCCGCAGTTGAGGAAGTAGATGGTCATGGGCTGAATGAATATAGCATAATATTTGTGGCAATAGAATTGCATCTCACTGCAAGTGAAATTCAATGGTGTGGAGCAGACAAGTTACAAAGTCCGGCTATCAGAATTAGAAAGCCGGACTTTGTATGAACATCAACTGAATTACTTGTTGGTTTCTTCGCCTGTGGATTTGGCTGTAGTAGTCTCCACGACTGACTGCTGAATTTGAGCTGGCTCGCCAGCTTCCGTGGGAGTTTGAACGGTTGTGATCTTCTGTCTGGTCGCCTGTGCTTCCGGGGACAGCCGATTCATATAGCCTTTGAGGCTATCCACGGTCCCCTTGCCTTGCTGTAGAATACCGACCAGTGAGTGTACTGGATACGACCCACTACCGATGACAAGCCCGGTGATTAACACATCAATTTGGGCGGGGACTAAACCAATGCCCAGCATGGCAAACATTTGCAATTGCCCCACCGCAGCAATGATTACGCCCAACATTAGTCCAAGTATGATGGAAGCTGCGGTCTTAACACTGATATAACTCTCCGATGAAGTGACATTGGTAAGGTTACCCTCGGCATTCTCGAGACGTTGTTGTGCCAGGATCATTAATTTGTTGGCGGCATTAACCTTTGCCTGTATTTCATCTGCCAGTGCGGAGGCTGAGGTCCTGCCGAACTGGATATCCTGTAGTTCCGCGCTGTACTTTTCAGATGCATCAGCCAGGAATTGACGAGCTTGTTGTACTTCAGTCTCGGCATTTTTCAGCCAGCGCAGCCCGCGTCCCAGATAAGCGACCATTGTGCGCCAGCTGCTTTCGAGCACATTGAAAATGCTTTCCAGTGTGCGTTCGACCGCAGCCGCGGCTGCCAATACGGGAGCCAGCACAATGGTCAAATTAGCGCCCACCGCCAACGGCAGGGCAGCCGCATCTTCGATCGGGGACAATAAAACCCATGCGATCAATATCAGCCACAGGATCACGAAAAGAACGATCAACACGCGAAACCATGCGCGCGTGTTTAGAAATTTCTTCTCGTTGTCCCAGGTTGGCATACCGCCCGGTACACTGGATGTGGTACTTACAGAACTGTTCATATGAAGTCTCCTTGATTTGAATTGGGTTGGTGGAAAAAGTAGGAAGGATATTTATCGAACTGAGAACTAACCTCCTGGCCATATATTAAATGAACCCCCTGAACTTATATGCGATGCGGTCTGGATATATATAGTCGATGGAGCTGATGGCTTTTGCTCCATAGAAACAGACTTTTTGGGGATATAATGACTTATAGCTTGAAGCCGAATGAGTGGGGGGCATGGATTGGCTTTTTACTATTCTTTACCCTTGATAAACGAACTTAATAATTTTTCAGAAATCCATTCTTTGTGGTTTCCGATGTTCGTTAATCGGATCGAACGAATCTTTGCCTGTCTGAATAGAGAGATTCTGTGTAAATGTATTGGAACCAAGTTTTGATCAACTCAAAATAATATTAGGTAATTGAAAGTAGGAGAAACGAAAATGTCAAACGAAAAACAACGCTATGCGTTTATCAGTTATTCAAGCATCAATCAGGAGTTTGCGACCAAATTCGTAAAAGGTTTGAGGGCAGGCGGGCATCCGGTCTGGTTTGATCTGTTGGATATGCCCGCTGGTTCACGCAGGGACGATGAGGTGGAGAAGGCTTTACGGGAATGTTCCGTCTTTGTGATCATCCTGACGCCCGCTTCCATGGCTTCTGAGAATGTCAAAGATGAGATCGGTTACGCCATTGATCATGGCAAGCGTATTTTGCCGGTTCTGCTGGAAGAGTGCGATGTGCCATTAAGCCTGCGCCGCTTCCAGTATGTAGATTTCACGACCAGGAGTTTTGAAGAGAGCTTTGACAATGTCAAGGAATTATTAGGGAATCTCGCGGAAGAAGCGTTGGCAAATGTCCCAACATCTGATGCTCAAATAGCTCAGAAAGCCGAAGCCGAACATAAAGCGAGCCAGGCAGCGGAGGTTCTTGCTATACATGAAGCAGCCACGTATCGAATGGCAAAGGCTGAGGCTGAAAAATTAGCCAAGCAAAAGATGGAAAATCAGCGACTTGCCAAATCCCAAGCTTGAGACTGAGTGCAAGACGCAGGAAGAAACTGAGCGGCTTCGGCTCCGTCGCTGACTCGGTGGTCAACGGAGATGGTGGCTTTCATGCGCCAGCGAAGAAATCCAAAAACATGTGACTGGCTGTCATGCTGATTTCTGGGTGTTCGGATGAAAATTTTCGCAGGCGCGGCATGTGCGGTCCAAGGATGAGGCGGATTGCCCAGTCTGGGATGTCGTTTCGACGGAAGTCTGCCGCGGCGTCTCCGCAATGGAAGTGCCAACCGTCTCCGGTTTTTATGGCGATGCCGCACATACCGATTGAATGATAGGGCATGGGAATGAAGTACATTTCGGGTTCAAAGCCGGTGATTTTGATAGCGTCAAATTCGAACCATGTTTCACCAGTGTCTTCGTAAAAAGTGAAATTGGGTTTGTGCGCGATATGACGCAGGATATAAGCCAAACTGAGATTTCCTTTTCGATGGATGAATGCATCATATTCTTTTTTGTACACATGGACTTTGGCATAGGGAAAATCTGTCAGCCCGCCGATGTGATCAAAGTGCATGTGGGTGAGGATAATGTGCTTTAAATCTTCGGGTTTGTATCCGAATTTGGGAAGTTGATTGATGACTGCCTCATTCAGGTCAAACGGCATATAGGTGACGATGCGAAAGAGTTGCGTGAACCAGGTGGGGTTGGAATAATCCTGCAAACCTAGACCTGTATCCACGAGAGTGAGTCCTTGATTCGTTTCGATAAGCAGACAGACCAATCCCGTTTTCCAACTACTTGGGACACGGGCGCAACAGGTAAAGCCGTTGAAGATGTGAATGGTCATATCTGGAATATAGCATAAAAAGAATTCGGAAGTCTTCAAGACTTCCGAATTCTGCATTTCTTACACTAACATCCTGACTGGATTTTCCAGGAAGCCCGCCAGCGCTTGCATGAACTGGGCGGCTTACCCTGAAGGGTACGATGTCGGCTCCGTCGCTGACGCGGTGGTCAACGGAGATGGTGGCTTTCATGCGATAGCGGCCAGCCGAATTTATTCAGCCTCTGACCGTAGCATATTCATCAGCACTCGAAACAGTCCTGACATATCAATATTCTCAGGCTCCAATAACCATTGCACCTGCAAACCATCCATCATGGCAAAGATCAATGCCGCTAATGTCGCAGGGGAAATATCTGAACGAACTTCTCCTACTTGCTGTGCTTGTGTAATCGCCTGAACCCAATGTTCGCGTCCGCGTTGATAACGTTCTATGAAGAACTCGTGCGCCGGGTGGTCAGGAGAAATACTCTCTGCAACCAGTAGATTGAACAACTGTACTAAACCGGGAACCGTTTGGTTGTGTTCGACCAATTCGATTCCCGCATCAAGAAAGTGTTTTCCGCTTTTTTGTAGAGTGGCTCGCATCCGTTCGCTGTCAACGCGGTCGCGTTCCTTGAGCACCTCCATCAATAGGTGGGTCTTACTGGGGAAGTGGTGTAAAAGCCCGGGTCCAGTCAGGTTGGCAGCTTTGGCAATATCAGCCATCTTTGCACCACGGAAGCCATTTTGGGCGAATGATTCAATGGCAGATTGAATGATTTTCTCGCGGCTGACACGGGTCCGTTCTGCCTGCGTGCGTCGGGGAGGTTGGGATCGTTTCATGATTCAATTATATTAGGACTTTCGCTCATGCGGGCAAAAAAGCTTGAATTCGTGGTTGGCGGAGTTCTGCCCGCAAATAATCGCTCAAGAGGTCATGCTTGGTTTGATAAAGTGTTTTACCGAATTCATTTGCTTTCACC
>Ga0210377_10000426_pt1 | contig 40394 bp, 38 predicted proteins | sample PLM4_65_b1redo_FD_155480 | JGI IMG/M metagenome (GOLD analysis project Ga0210377, IMG submission 155480) | Groundwater sediment microbial communities from an aquifer in East River, Colorado, USA - PLM4_65_b1 redo | ecosystem: Environmental > Terrestrial > Soil > Riparian zone | place: USA: East...
CGGTCACGTAGGGATCGGCCTCGGCGAACGTGCGCGCGTCGTCCAGCGACTCGGCGGCGAGGACGATCAAGCTGCCGCTCCCGTCGCCGAACGGTCCGGCCAGGACCAGGCGCCCTTCGCGCTCCAGGGCTTCGAGACGGGCGAGGTGCGCGGCGCGGAGGCTCGGGCGCAGCGCCTGGCCGCGGGGGCCGTCGGTGCCGATGATCGCGAAGAGCACGTCAGCGCCCCGCGAGCCAGACCACGTGGCCGAGCTCGGGGAGGACGAGGCGCTCCATGGCGAGGCGGACGGCGCCCTCGGAGCCGGGGAGGGAGAAGAGCACCTTGCCCCGGTAGACCCCGGCCGTGGCCCGGCTCAGCATGGCGGGGGGGCCGATCTCCTGAAACGACAGCCACCGACAGCCCTCGCCGAATCCATCGAGGCGCTTCTCCAGGAGACGGTCGATTGCTTCGAACGTCGAGTCGCGCCGGGACAGGCCCGTCCCGCCGGTGAGGATGATCACCTGCGTGGCGGGATCCGCCGCCGCGCGCTCGATCGCGGCCGTGATCGCGGCGGGGTCGTCGCGTACGACCGCCGAGCCGGTGAGCCGATGGTCGCGCGATTTCAGCAGGTCGCGGATCAGCGCGCCCGACCGGTCGTCCGCCTCGGTGCGGGTGTCGCTGCACGTGACCACGAAGCAGCCCACCTCGCGCGGCGCGCGCGCCCGATGCTCGACATGCCCCATGCGGCCGCCTCCAAAGGCAAAATCTTACCGTGGGGTCGTCGGCGCTGTCAATCGACGCCGTGCCTCGACGGGCCATAGCCGGTATGGTACAGTAGGCCGTCCCATGAAGACATCCCACATCGGAGTTAGCGCGCCGGCCGACCCCACGCGCGACGCGTTCGACCTGATCGTCGTCGGCGGCGGAATCATGGGGGCGTGGGTGGCGCGGGACGCCGCGGCCCGCGGGATGGGGGTGGCCCTCTTCGAGCAAGGGGATATCGCCGGCGGCACAAGCAGCCGCACCTCCAAACTGGTGCACGGAGGCCTGCGATACCTCGAACAAGGGGCGTTCGGGTTGGTCGCGGAATCGGCGCGCGAGCGCGCCGTGTGGCTGCGCATCGCGCCCCACCTGGTCCGGCCGCTGCCGTTCCTCTTTCCCATCTACCGCGGATCGCGGCGGCCCCCCTGGATGGTCCGCATCGGGATGACGCTGTACGACGTGCTGGCGCTCTACCGGAACGTGGAGCCGCACCGCATGCTGTCGGCGGCGGCGGCCACGCGTCTCGAACCCGCCTTGGGGTCGGCGGACTTGGTCGGGGCGGCGCGCTTCTTCGACGCGCAGATGGACGACGCGCGGCTGTGCCTGGAGGTCGCGCTCTCGGCGCGCGAGGCCGGGGCGCGAATCGAGACGTACGCGCCCGTCGACGGTCTCGTCGTCCGGCGCGGGCTGGTCGAGGGTGTCCGGGTGGGATCGCGCGCCATCGAGGCTCGCGTCGTAGTCAACGCCGCGGGGCCGTGGCTGGACCGCGTCTCCGCGATGGCCGGCGTCCCGTCGCAACGGATCCGCCGGACGCGTGGCGCGCACCTCGTCCTCCCGCCGCTGCTGCGAGAGCACGCGCTCGTGCTCTCGGCCGGGCGCGATGGGCGGACGTTCTTCGTCATGCCGTGGCAGGGGTTCACGCTCGTGGGGACGACCGACCTGGACTACGACGGCGATCCGGCCGCGGTCGCCTGCACCGACGAGGAACGACGCTACCTGCTCGACGAAACCCGGCGGGCGCTGCCGGGCGTGACGATCGGCGACGCCGACGTCGTGGCGGACTTTGCGGGCGTCAGACCGCTGGTGTACGAGGAAGGCAAGAGCGCGTCGGCGGTGACGCGTGAAGACCTCGTCGAAGAGAGCGCGACCGGCCTGATCTCGATCGCCGGGGGCAAGTTCACCACCGCGCGCGCCGTGGCGGCGCGGGTCGTGGACCGTGTCGCGCGTTGCCTGGCCCCGCGGCGGTTCGGCGGCTGTCGGACGGCGATGACGCCGTTGGGCGGCGGACGGCCGGTGCCGGACGAGGAGCGCGCGGCGTGGGGGTCCCGCGCGGCGGCGTTGGGCCTCGACGCCGCTCAGATCGGTGCGTTGAGCCGGATGTACGGGGCGCGCTTTGGCGCGTTTTTGGATCTGGCCGCGTCGCGCGGCGCGGCCGAGCGGTTGCACCCCGACCTGCCGTGGATCGCCGCGCAGGTGGACTTCGCCGTCGAGCAGGAGCTGGCGCGCACGCTCGAAGACGTGTTGCGGCGGCGGCTGCCCGTCGCGCTGGGGCCGTATCGCCGCGACCCGGGTATCACGCGGAAGGTCGCCGAGCGGATGGGGACGTTACTTGGGTGGGACCAAGCGGCGCGCGAGGGATTTGTCGAACGGTACCTCGCGGCCTAGGGCGACCGTCGGGTCGCCCATTCACGTCATTTACAATGTAGGGGCGCACGGCCGTGCGCCATCCGGATCACATCATGAACAGGAGAAAAGCATGGTCCTTCTCGAATTCAGCATGTCGCCGATGGACAAGGGGGAGAGCGTCGGCCAATACGTCGCGCGCTCGCTCGACATCATCGACAAGAGCGGGGTGCCCTATCGGCTCAACCCCATGGGCACGGTCCTGGAGGGCGAGTGGGACGAGGTGTTCGCCGTGGTCAAGAAATGCTACGAGCGGATGCGGAAGGACTGCACGCGGATCTCGGTCGGCATCAAGGTGGATTACCGCAAGGGCGCGACGGGGCGCCTGGAGTCCAAGATCGCCAGCGTGGAACGCCGACTGAAACGCAAGGTCCGGACCTAGCGCCTGTTCCGAACTCTCCGGAAGTCACCGGGGCGGACCGTCTGGACGCCCGCCTGCGCGGGCGTGACGGGGCTGTGTGTCATTCCCGCGGAGGCGGGAATCCAGGAGACCCATATTGCCTGCGGTTGGAAGCTCTCCAGTCAGGCAATGTCGCGCCCGCGCCTAAGTCAATACTCATGACCCCATGACCCCACAGTCCAACGGCCAGCCCACGGTTCCCATGGCCCTTCGGGCTCTTTCGGGATAGCTAGATGGCTCGACAAGTCATTTTTTTCAGCAGCCTGCTAGCAACCAGATCCCTGTCCAATGAATGGTCCGCATCGTTCTCCTCCCTGAGGTTTGAGTGTTATTTGACGGCATCCTGCACCCTGTCGCCAGCCTCTTCCAGTTTGTCTCCGGCCTTTTCGGCCGCCTTGTCGATCTGTTCCCCGGTACGTTCGGCCGGTCCTTGACGGTCGCAGGCGGGCAACGCGAAAATGAACGCTCCTGCACCCAAAGACAAAAGCAGCGACACAAAGATGATCCTGATCATCGCCATGATGCCCTCCTCTCTCAGAAGCGTTGTGGATTGGGGTGTCTTCTTGAACGCGTGTTGACGCGAAGACTGAGGTATTTTGCTATAACCAGTACTCCATGATCCTCCCTATCGTCTCTTTCACACGGTGGATAAATGGACGGGTGTTCCACTCTTCGAGTGTGATGCGGCGCGATGCGGCGAGGTCCTTTTGAAAGAGAGCTTCCATCTTCTCGGCGAACTCATCGCCCAGGATGACGGCGTTCACTTCTTCGTTGTGCAAAAAACTGCGCCAGTCCATGTTCGCGGAGCCGACGGTCGACCAGACGCCGTCGATCACGGCGGTCTTGGCGTGCAAGAGAGCGTCCTGTCGCTCATAGATTTTGACCCCCGCCTGCAAGAGTTTCTTGTAGTGCGAGTGTCCGGCGCGCACCACCAGCCCGGAATCGGTGACACTGGGCAGCAGCAGTGTGACGTCCACGCCGCGGGCCGCGGCATCCGTCAGAGCCTGAAGCATCTGGCCGTCCGGTGCGAAATAGGCGATCGTCAGGTGAATCGATTGCTCGGCATGGCTGATGGCCGACACAAACACCTTATAGATAGTCACCAAATCAGCCGCGGGACTGCTGTTGATTGCCCGGACGATCAGCTTCCCCGTGGCTTTGAGCGCAGGGAAATACTCTTGTTCAGGAAGTGGGGGACCCTTTTGCTGTGCCCACGCGTCCAAAAAGATTCGTTGAAACTCGGCGACCACCGGCCCTTCGATTTGTACGTGAGTGTCGCGCCACAACTGCTTCGCAGCCTCGGGGCTTTTAGGCCCGCTCGTGCGGAACGGGCTCCTGGAATAGACCCGGCTGATGTTCACCCCGCCCGTGAACGCGATGGTGCCGTCTACGACGAGAAGCTTGCGGTGATCGCGCTGGTTGCCCATCCAGCGTCGCTTCACATCCAGTGGATTGACGGGGTTGAACTCGACGACTTTGAGACCGCCGTCGCGCAAACGCTCAAAAAACGCATCCGATGTCTCGAGGCTGCCAAAGCTGTCATAGATAATGTTGACCTGGACCCCTTCCTTCTGTTTCTTGATCAACAACTCGGCCAGGCGCCGTCCGACGGTATCGTCCTCAAAAATGTAGGTCTCGAGATTGATGTGGTTCTTCGCCCCCTCGATGGCCTGGAACATGGCCGTGTAGGTGGAGGGTCCGTCGTTGAGCAGGCGCACCGTGTTCCCGGCCACCAAGGGACTTTGGGTGATCGACTCTGCCTCTGCCAGATGCTTACGCAGAATATCGATGGGACCGACCTCCCGCTCCAGCCGCACGAGCACCCCTTGACTCGCGGCCGCCGAGAGTTCCCCTTGCGCGCCGACTACCGTTGGAGTGCGGGAAGGCGTGGAACCCTGAAGCAAATCCTCCACGTTGGGAAGGGACGCGCACCCGGTAGTCATCATCAGACCGACGAACCAGACTATCAGGCGACACCCCGACCCTTTATCGTCATTCAAACCCATGCTGTTCTCGGTCATCTGCCGTTTCGGAGACACTTGAACCCTGCGATATCGCCGGTCTCGTGTAAGGTCACCCACTGATTTGGAAGACGGCCGCGCGAACATCCCGAGGGGTTAAATCTTTAATCTTTAGCTTCGGAGTTGTCGTGAACAAGAATGGTGTCAGGTTCGGTCCTGACGCATTCCTGAACAGGCTCAGCGGCCCCCGGCGCGGCGTTTTCCCGCCCTCGCTGATCCGCGGCGCCGGCCCTCCTTCGCCCCCGCCGCCGGCGGCCGGGCGGGTTGGGCCGCGGCCTCGCCGTCGGCGAGCGTGAAGTCCACCCGCCGCTTGAACAGGTCCACGCGATCGACGATGACCTTGACCCGATCGCCGAGTCGGAAGGTCCGTCGTCGCCGCTCGCCCACCAGCGAGTGGCGCTTCTCGTCGTAGCGGTAGTAGTCGTCGCCCAGCGCGGTCATGTGCACCAGGCCCTCGACCAGCACGTCGCTGAGCTGGACGAAAAAGCCGTAGGCGGTCACCCCGGCGATGATCCCCTCGTAGTCCTGGCCCACCTTGTCGGCCATGTAGCGGACCTTCTTGAGGTCGACGACCTCGCGCTCCGCCTCCATCGATATCCGCTCCTGAGCCGACGACGTGCGCGCGATGTCGGGCATGAGGCGCTCAAGCCGGTCGGCCGGCAGCCCCGGCTCGCCCAGTGAGATTTTCACCAGCCGATGAATGACGAGGTCGGGATAGCGGCGGATCGGCGAGGTGAAGTGCGTGTAGTGCGTCGAGGCGAGCCCGAAGTGCCCGGCGTTCTCCACCGCGTACCGCGCCTGCTTCATGGATCGGAGCAGGAGCTGGTTGATGAGCGGTTCCTCGGGCTTGCCCCTGACGGCTTCCACCACGCGCGCGAGGGTCTTGGGGTGCGAGGCGGCGTCCACCGCGATGCCGTGGGCGAAGCCGGACAGCACCTCGGCGAAGTTCGCCAGCTTCTCGGGGTCCGGCCGCTCGTGGATGCGGTACAGCATGGGACCGCCGAGGCGGTCGAGGTGCTCCGCGACGGTTTCGTTGGCCGCGAGCATGAACTCCTCAATGAGCCGGTGCGCGATCGTCCGCTCCTGGCGGAGGATCGCCGTGGTCTCGCCGAGTATGTCGAGCAGGATCTCGGGTTCCGGGAGGTCGAAGTCGATGCTGCCCCGGTCGCGCCGGCGCTCCCGCAGGAGGGCGCAGAGGCGGCCCATCGCGCGCAGGGGGTCGAGGATCGCGGCGTAGCGCCGGCACAGCTCGGGATCGCCGTGCTCCAGGATGCGCCCGACCGCGGTGTACGTCAGGCGCTCGTCGCTCGCGATCACGCTGGGGTAGAGCCGATAGCGGGTCCGCTGCCCCCGCGCGTCGAAGTCCATTTCGCAGGTGAGGGTCAGCCGATCCTCGCGCGGATTGAGGCTGCAGATGCCGTTGGAGAGGCGTTCGGGGAACATCGGGATGACGCGATCGGGGAAGTACACGCTGGTCGCCCGCCGCCGGGCTTCCAGGTCCAGGGGACCGTCCCATGGCACGTACGCCGAGACGTCCGCGATGTGGACCCACAGCCGGGCGCCGTCGTGGGGCAGCGCCTCGATCGACACCGCGTCGTCGAAGTCCTTGGCGTGTTCGCCATCGATCGTGACGGTGGGCAGCGTCCGGAGGTCCTGCCGCCCTTGGCGCATGGCGGGGGTGACCCGGTCGGGGATGCCCTCGGCGGCCCGCTCGACGTCGGGGGGGAACAGGCGGGGCAGCTCGAACTCCTCGATCACTGTGTCGGTGTCGATGGCCGCTTCCCCGGATCGGCCGATCACGCGGACCACCCGTCCCTCGGCGCCCTTCCGCTCGCCGGGGTAGCGGACGATCTCGGCGACCACCAGGTCGCCCTCCCGCGCCCCGTCGAGCGCGTCGGGGGCGAGGGTCACGTCGCGGGTCAGCCGGAGGTCGGTGGGGACGACGAACGCGAAGTGCTCCCCCCGCGCCACGCGCCCCACCACCTGGCGCCGCGCGTGCTCCAGCACCCGGATGATCCGGCCCTCGCGGCGCACGGCGTGCTTCCCGCGGGCTGCGCCGCGCGACGGGCTCGTGCGCTCCACGCGGGCCTCCACGCGGTCCCCGTGCATGGCTTCGCCCATCGCCTTCGCGGGCACGAACACGTCGGGTTGGCCGGCCTCGTCCGGGATGACGAAGCCGTAGCCGTCGGGGTGGCCCTGCAACTTGCCGATCACGTCCGCGGCCGCATATTGGTGCCGTTCAACAGCCGCCGGACGCCCGGGCCGCGGCGCCTCGCGGCGTGGCGCCGCTTTCACGTCGCCGGCGGCGACGCCTCGTTGACTGGCCTTGCCCTTGCGCGACCGGCGTCTCGGCCGTCCCGCGTTGCCTGGGGGTGGTGTCACACGGTCTCCTGGGAGGTGGGTTCGGGTGCGTGAAAGATCCGGTCGACGTCGAAGCCGGGAAAACACGTATCGCGTTCCTCGATCTCGCGCAGCGCGCCCTCGTCGAGCCGGTCGGCGACGAATTGGTCGTACAGCCGGTGAAAGCGCGCGAGGTGGTCGGTCGTCCGCTTGATCGCGTACGGCACCATCGTGCCGGTCTTCATGATGAACGCCCAGTCGGACGCCTGGGCGAGCAGCAGCTCCCGCAGGGCCTGCGCGGCGGCCCGTTTCCGGACGCCGGTCGGGGCGCGGGCCGCGAGCGCCTCCATCCGCCGCGATGCGTGGTGGAGGTGGCGGTAGATCCAGTCGTTGGCGCCGTTGAGCCAGACCTCGTTGTAGCCGTTGTGCCCCCAGCTCGACGCCGATGGCTCGACGACCTGGTTGGTGGGGTGGCGTTCGAGATACTCCGACGGTGTGATGGTTTCGATCTGTGACTGGTCGAAGTGGAGTTTGCGGAAGAGAAAATCGAGCCACTGCGGGCCCTCGAACCACCAGTGGCCGAAGAGCTCGGCGTCGTACGGCGCGACGATGAGCGGCGGGCGGTCCATCCCGGCGGCCAGGTAGTCGATCTGGTGCCGGCGGTTGAAGAGGAAGTTGCCCGCGTGTTCGGCCGCCCGCTCGCGCGCGCGCGAGGGCACGTAGACCTCCTTGTGGTCGGTTCGGCCGGTGATCCGGTAGTACTTGATGCCGGTGTTGAGCCGCGTGCCGTCGCCGGCCAGGAAGAGGTGGATGGCGTCGAGGTCGAGGTCGAATCCCACGTCGCGGTAGTACTCCCGGTAATCGGGGTTGCCGGGGTAGCCCTCGACGGCGCTCCAGACCTGCTTGGAGGATTCGGCGTCCCGGCCGAACGCCGCGACCCCGGAGGGACAGTACACGGGCGCGTGGACCCCGAAGCGTGGTCTCGGCCGCGCGCGGAGCATGCCGTGGCTCTCCATGACGAAGAAGCGGAGGTCTTCGTCGCGCAGGACGCGATCGAGGCCGGGGGCGTACCCGCACTCGGGCAGCCAGATCCCGCGCGGCCGCCGTCCGAAGGCGCGGCGGTACTCCTCGACCGCGACCCGGATCTGGCTGCGCACCGCGCTCGGCACGAGCGCGAGCAGGGGCAGGAAGCCGTGCGTGGCCGCGCAGGTGATGATCTCCAGGCTGCCCCGGTCCTGAAATCCCGCGAAGGCGGCCGTCAGGTCCTGCCGGTGGCGGTGCACGAACGCGTCGCGCGCGCGCTCGAACCGTTCGCGGTAGAACGCGGCGAGCGGGCCGAACGCCGCGTCGTCGCGCAGACGATACTCCTCGGCGCGGGCCAGGTCGATCCGCTTCTCGATGTAGCGGACGTAGCGCGCGCGCAGCAGGGAGTCGCCGAACATCGCCAGCAGGCTCGGGGTGAGCGTCATCGTGAGCCGGAAGCGCGCGCCGTCGCTCTCAAGACCCGACAGGACGTCGAGCAAGGGAAGGTAGGTGTCGGTGATCGCCTCGTACAGCCAGTTCTCCTCCAGGAACTCCGGGTGCTCGGGGTGCCGCACGAAGGGCAGGTGCGCGTGGAGGATCAGGCAGAGGTAGCCAGGCTGTCCGGTCATCGCGCCCGTCCCTTCGCCAGACCCCGAAGTTCCGCGAGCGTTCCGGACCAGGGCAATTCCCCGGGCAGCGCGCCGGCACGCGCCGCGCCCTCGGCCGGCTTCGGGATCGCGCCGGCCGGCGTGGGAACGATCCGCCCGTCCCTGACCGTCATCCACCGTTCCTCGCCTGTCTCGCACGGGGCATTGCGCGGTGTCCGGACGAGGTTCGACCGCGCCGCGGCGACGAACCGCCCGTCGCTGGCCCGCCAGCCGATGTCGAAGAGCAGGGTCTGTTCCGGGCCCCACAGATGGACGTACCAGCTGCCGACGTCGCCGCCCACCTCAATGTCGAACTGGCGGTGTGCGTTCGTGCCGTCGAACTCGATCCACGCCACGTCGTAACCGCGCAACGCCTGGACCGCGCCGTTCCACGCGGCGCCGAGCGATCGACGCGCCGTGTGGATCGCGTCGGGGGTCAGTTCCCAGTAGAGATAGACCATGACGGGATCCACCGGGAGGGCGACCAGCTCGGTCACGCCGTAGCGCGCCGGCAGCGCGGGTTCGTTGTTGAGACGGACGTCGGTGGGGGCCGTGGGCGGCGGGGCCTCGAGGGCGGTGGATGGGCGCGGGGTCTCGGGCGCGGGGGCTGCCCCCGGCGTCTCGCGCGGCGTGAGCGCGCCGAGCGCCTGGATCAGCGCGGCTTTCGATAGATGGGAGTAACCGCGAAGCCCCGCGCGCTTGGCCAGGTCGAGAAGCTTGATCCGCGTCAGGCCGCGCACAGCGTCTGGACGTTGCACGGAGGCCGCACGCCGCCGAGGGGTTGTCGCAGCCGAGGCGCGCGGTCGGCGCGCGGGGGTGGTTCGTCGTTTTACCATCGTGCTCCTGGTTTCCGGGTTGTGAGTTAGGGCGGGGCCGGTTCGGCCGCGCGAATGGGCGCGCGGCCCCGGGTCAACACCCGCCGGTACGCGTTGGCGTACTCGACGGCGGAGCGCGCCCATCCGAAGTCGGACCGCATCCCCGCGGCCATGATCCGCCGCCACGCCGGCGGGTCGCGATACACCGCGAGGGCGAGCTGCAGCGCCCGGATCAGCGCGTCGGCATCGCACGGGCGGAACAGAAAGCCGGTGGCGCGGCCCTCGCGCGTCCACCGCGGCCGAACGTCCACCACCGTGTCGGCGAGCCCGCCGGTCTCGTGGCAGACGGGCACGGCGCCGTAGCGCATCGCATACATCTGGCTCAGCCCGCACGGCTCGTACCGGGAGGGCATCACGAACACATCGGCCCCCGCCGCCACGCGGTGGGCCAGGGCGTCGTCGAATTGCAGCACGGTCGCGAGGCGGTCCGGCGCCTTGACGCTCCACCGGCGCAGCTCGGCCTCGTAGGAGGGGTTGCCGGTGCCTAGGATCACGAGCCGCAGGTTGAGCGTCACCAGCTCCGGCAGCAGCTCGATGACGAGATCCACCCCCTTCTGTTCGGCGAGCCGCGTGATCATCGCCACGACGGGGCCCGGCCCGGCCGGCAGGCCGACCCGACGCAGGAGATCCTCGCGGCACACGGCCTTGCCCGACGGGTCCGCGGCGGAAAAACGCGCGGCCAGCGCCGGATCGGTCTCGGGATTCCACGCGTCGGTGTCGATGCCGTTGATGATGCCGATGAGGTCGGATCGGCGGGCGGTCAGAACGCCATGCAGTCCGTGGCTCGCCGACTCGGTCTGGATTTCCCTCGCGTAGGTCGGGCTCACGGTGGTCAGCAGATCGGCCGCCAACAGCCCGCCCTTGAGCAGGTTGACCTGGCCGTAGAATTCGAGGCCCTCCGGTGTGAACTGGTCCCCGTCGAGGCCCGTAGCCGAAAATTGCTCGCCCGGAAACGCGCCCTGATAGCCGAGGTTGTGGATGGTCAGGACCGTGCGGGGCGGCCCCGCGTCCGAACCGTTTCCCCGGCGGCGGGCCTTGAGGTAGACGGGGATCAGTGCGGTCTGCCAGTCGTGGCAGTGGATGATGTCGGGCGTCCAGTCGAGCGCGGCGACCAGGTCGAGCGCCGCGCGGGAGAAGAACGCGAACCGGTCGAGGTTGTCGGGGAAGTCCCGCGCCCCGGCCTGATACAGGCCGTCGCGGTCAAACCAGCCGCGGTCGTCCTCGACGGTGTAGACCGGGACGGCGCTTCCCGGAAGCGAAGTCCGGCCGATCGTCGCCGTCACGTCTCCCCGGGCCGTCCGGACGCGCACGGAGGTCACCCGCTCGACGGTGCCATCGAACGAGCGATAGCGGGGCGTGACGATACGGACGTCGTGCCCCAGCGTGGCGAGCGCCCGCGGCAGCGCGCCCGCGACGTCGGCGAGCCCGCCGGTCTTGGAGAACGGCGCGACCTCGGAGACGGCGAAGAGGATGCGAAGGGCGTCAGCCATGGGAGGCCTCGTCGATCGCCGCCTGTTCCTCCGCGTGGTACGAGCTGCGCACGAGCGGGCCGGCCTCGACGTGGGCGAAACCGAGCGCCACCGCCCGCTCGCGCAGGGCGGCAAATTCCTCGGGCGGGTAGTAGCGCACGACGGGGAGATGCTCACGCGTGGGCTGCAGGTACTGGCCCACGGTGAGGATGTCGCAGCCGACGTCGCGCAGGTCAGAGAAGACGGCAAGCAGTTCGTCGACCGTCTCGCCCAGACCCACCATCAACCCCGTCTTCGTCCGTGCCCCGCAGGTCTTGGCGCGCGCCAGCAGTTCAAGCGAGCGGTCGTAGCGAGCCTGGGGGCGGACGGTCGGATACAGACGCGGGACGGTCTCGGTGTTGTGATTGAGGAGATCGGGCGCGGCGGCCATCACGGTGCGAAGCGCGGCCTCGGAGCCTTGGAAGTCGGGGATTAACCCCTCCACCGTGCAATCGGGGTTGAGGCGGCGGATCGCGTGAATCGTTTCAGCGAACACCCATGCCCCTCCGTCGGCCAACTCGTCGCGATTGACCGACGTCACGACGGCGTGCCGCAGGCCCATCGCGCGCACGGCCTCGGCCACGCGCCGCGGCTCGTCCCCATCGACCTCCAGGGGCCGGCCGGTTTTCACGGCGCAGAAGCCGCACGACCGAGTGCAGATGTCGCCGAGGATCATGAACGTCGCCGTCCCGCGGTTCCAACATTCCCAGAGGTTGGGGCAGCGTGCCTCCTCGCAGATGGTGTGGAGGACGGACTCGCGCACGAGGCCGCGCAGGCGCGCGAGGTCCCGCCCCTGGCGCAGCCGCACGCGAATCCATGGCGGCATGGGCAGGCGCGGCGGGGGCTCGCCAAGCCGGGGCGGCCGCTTGCCGCGGCGTGTCGGCCCGCGCGTGATCGGGATCAATTCGCTCATCGCAGGAGCTGCCATGGATTTTCGAGTCGCGCGGCGACCTCCTCCAGGTACTTGGCCGCAATCACCCCGTCGATCACGCGATGGTCCGCCGAGAGCGTCATCCGCATCCGGTGGCCGGGTTCGACCCGGCCGTCGTGGATGACGGCCGTCTGGACGATGCGGCCGACGGCCAGCACGGCGGCTTCCGGCGGCGAGATGATCGCGGCGAAGTCATCGACGCGGAACATGCCGAGGTTGGACAGGCTGACGCCCGCGCCCTGGTACTCCTCGGGCTTGAGCGCTTTGCGCCGTGCACGAGCCTTGAGGTCGAAAAGCTCCGCGGCGATCCGGCCGACCGTCTTGCGGTCCGCGTCGCGGACGACGGGCGTGATGATGCCGTCCTCCAGCGCCACCGCCACGCCAACGTGGGAGCCCGCGTGGAACACGACGGCATCGCCGGTGAACGAGGCATTCACGCGCGGCACGGCAACCAGCGCCTCGCCCATGGCTTTCACGAGCAATTCCGTCACGCCGATCGCGGGCTCGCCGGTCGTCGCAAACCCGGTCTTGGCCGCCAGCAACGGACCCGCGTCGATTTCGGTCGTGACATAGAAATGGGGAACGGTCGTCTTGCTCTCCGCCATCCGCTTGGCGATCGTGGCGCGCATGAGCGACAACGGCTCGCGCCGCTCACCCGCGGTCGGAGTCACGGCGGGCGAGCGGCGCGAGGCAGCGGCCTCAACATCGCGTTCGACGATCCGGCCGCCGGGGCCCGTCCCCTGAACCGTGCGCAGGTCGACGCCCCGCTGCTCGGCGAGCTTACGGGCGAGGGGGGAGGCCTTCGTGACCGGGAGAGGTCCAGATGCAGGAGGGGGTGTGAGATGTGCCACTTGCGCGAGGACGCTGGTCTGTAGGGATTCTGGCGGTTGTGGAGGGGCGAACGGCCGTTCGCCCCTCCCGACGTCAACCGCCACGGCGGCACCTTCAGCCAGCAGCGCGTCGATGGCTTCCGATTCCCCCGCAATCACGCCCAACAACGTTCCCACCGGCACGCGCGCGCCCTCTTCGACCAAGGTCTTGCGCAACACGCCGTCGGTATACGCTTCCAGTTCCAACACCGCCTTGTCTGTCTCCACCTCCGCGACCACGTCGCCGCTCGACACCGGGTCGCCCTCGTGCTTGTGCCACTTGACCAGCACGCCCTCTTCCATCGTGTCGGAGAGCTTCGGCATGATGACGCGACCAGCCATGACCTTGCCCCTCGTGCAGGTAAGGGCGGGTTTGAAACCCGTCCCTACGCCAGATACAACGCGCGTTTCACCGCGGCGGCAATCCGCGCCGCGTCGGGGATCGTCGCCGCTTCCAGCGGGCGGGCGTACGGCACCGGCGCGTCGAAGCCGGTCACCCGCTCGACCGGCGCGTCGAGGTCGTCGAACGCCTCCGCCGCGATCCGCGCCGCAATCTCGGCCGCGACGCCGCAGAACGGGCTGCCCTCCTGGACGACCACCGCCCGTCCCGTCCGGCGAACCGACGCGACAACCGTCTCCCAGTCGAACGGCCGCAGCGTGCGCGGATCGATCACCTCGACCTCGATCCCGTCGCGCGCCAGCGTCTCCGCCGCGGCCAGCGCCTCGCGGACCATCTTCGAATACGCGATCACGGTCGCGTCGCGTCCGGGCCGCACGATCGCGGCCACGCCCAGGGGGATCAGCTCCTCGGCGTCCGGCACCTCGCCCGTCGTCCCGTAGAGCAGCTCGGCCTCGACGAACAGGACGGGGTTGTCGTCGCGGATCGCGCTCTTGAGCAGGCCGCGCGCGTCGCGCGGCGTGGACGGCGCGCAGACTTTCAAGCCCGGGACGTGGCAGAACCACGCCTCCAGCGCCTGCGAGTGCTGCGCGGCCAACTGATGCGCGGCGCCGCCCGGCCCCCGGATCACCAGCGGCACCGAGACCTGCCCGCCCGACATGTACCGCGCCTTCGCGGCGGTGTTGACGATGGGATCCATTGCGGCGACCGCGAAGTTGAACGTCATCACCTCGACCACCGGCCGCAGCCCGGCCATCGCCGCGCCCACGCCGGCGCCGACGAACCCCGCTTCGGCGATCGGGGTGTCGATCACCCGTCGCGACCCGAACTCGGCAAGCAGGCCCTTGGTGACCTTGTAGGCGCCCTGGTATGCGCCGATGTCCTCGCCCATCAAAAAGACGCGGTCGTCGCGCCGCATTTCTTCACGCAGCGCAAGCCCGAGCGCGTCCCGATACGCCATCACGGGCATGGCGATTTACGCATAGACGTCCTCTTCGATTGCCTCCGGCGGCAGCACCGGGCTTTCCTCCGCGAATTTCACGGCCTCGTCGACGATTGCGCGGATCTCCCGGTCCAGTCTCGCCAGGTCCTCGTCCGTGACCGAGTCCTTGTCCTTGAGGATCTTGGGGAACGTCTTGAGCGGATCGTGCGCCCGCTGGGCGTCGAGCTCCTCGCGCGTGCGGTAGACGCCGTGCGCGGGGTCGCGCATCGAATGGCCCACGAAGCGGTAGGTCTTGGCCTCCAGCAGCGTCGGGGCGCGCTCGGTCCGGGCGCGGCGGACCGCTTCGGCGACGCGCTCGCGGACCGCCAGCACGTCCATGCCGTCCACCACGTCGTGCGCCATCCCGTAGGCCTCGGCCTTCTCGTGGAGGCGGTCGGCCAGGGTCGTCGCCTTGGCGATGGGCGTGCCCATGCCGTAGGCGTTGTTCTCGCACACGAACACCACCGGCAGGCCCCACAGCGCCGCGAGGTTCAGCGCCTCGTGGAAGAGGCCGCCGTTGACGGCCCCGTCGCCGAAGAAGCACAGCGCGGCTTGATCACCGTCTCGGTATTTGATGGCTAGGCCGACGCCGACCGCGATAGGCAGGTGCTCCCCCACGATGGCGTAGCCGCCCAGGAACCGGTGCGCGAGGTCGAACAGGTGCATCGACCCGCCCCGGCCCCGGCACAGCCCCGTGGCCTTGCCGAAGAGTTCGGCCATGACGCGCTTGGGGTCGGCGCCCCGCGCGAGGGCGTGGCCGTGGTCGCGGTAGTAGACCAGCGTGTAGTCGTCGGGCCGCAGCGCCGAGACAGCGCCGGTCGCGACCGCCTCCTGGCCGTTGTACAGGTGGCAGAAGCCGCCGATTTTGCCGAGCGTGTACATCTCCGCGACCCGCTCCTCGAATCGGCGGATCAGCAGCATGGTGCGATACAGCGGGACGAGATCATCGGCCATGGGCGACCACGAAGGGAAGGCAAAACGACTGTCGCGATCTTACCGAGCGCGCGGATCGCTTGTCAAGGAAACACGCGCTTACCATTCCGTCGCGGGCTGGCGGGCGCAGGGTCAGACGGGCTCCGAGACCTCCAGCGAGAAGCGGAGGAACGCAAGCACGCGCACGGCCACGCCCTCGGGGTCGAGGCCGTGCTGCCGGCGCAGGAGCTTCTGCGCGCCGTGCTCGATGAACGCGTCCGGCAGGCCGAGGCGCCGCACCTCGACGCCGCGGACGTCGGCCTCCTCGAACAATTCGAGGACCGCGCTGCCGAAGCCGCCCATCAACGCGTGATCCTCGATCGTGACGATCCGCCGGACCCGCTCGGCTAGGCCGAGCAGCAGCTCGCGGTCCAACGGTTTGACGAAGCGGGCGTTGACGACCGCCGCGGAGATCCCCTTCTCGCGGAGGAGGTCGGCCGCCCGCGCCGCGACCGGCACCATCGCGCCGATCGCCACCAGCGCGACGTCGTCGCCGTCGCGGATCATCTCGCCGCGGCCGATCGGGAGCGGCACGATGGTCGGGTCCTGATCGACCCCCTCGCCCTCGCCCCGCGGGTAGCGGATCGCGGTCGGGCCGGGATAGACGAGGCCCGTGAGCAGCATGTGGCGGAGCTCGTTCTCGTCCTTGGGCGCCATGACCACCAGGTTGGGGACGTGCCGGAGGTAGGCGAAGTCGAACGCGCCGTGGTGCGTGGCCCCATCCTCGCCGACCAGGCCGCCCCGGTCGAGGCAGAACGTCACCGGCAGGTTCTGCAGACACACGTCGTGCACCACCTGGTCGTAGGCGCGCTGGAGGAACGTCGAGTAGATCGCGACGACCGGCCGGATGCCTTCCGCGGCGAGCCCCGCGGCGAACGTCACCGCGTGCTGCTCGGCGATCCCCACGTCGTAGTACCGGTCCGGGAAGGCCTTCGCGAAGTGGTTGAGTCCCGTGCCTTCCGGCATCGCGGCGGTGATCGCCACGATCTCCGGACGGTCGGCCGCGAGCTCGATCAAGGTCTTGGCGAAGACCGCGGTGTACGAGGGACGGCCGGGCGTCTTCCGGGGCGTGCCCGTGGCGGGGTCGAACGCCGACACGCCGTGGAAGGCGACGGGGTCGCGCTCCGCCGGCTCGAACCCCTTTCCCTTTTTGGTGACGACGTGGACGAGGAAGGGCCCGGAGAGCCGCTTGACGTTCTCGAACGTCGCGACCAGGTGATCGATGCGGTGGCCGTCGATTGGACCGATGTACCGAAAGCCCATCTCCTCGAACAGCAGGCCTGGCACCAACAGCCCCTTCATCGACTCCTCGGCGCGCTTGGCCATGCGTAACATCGGCGGGCCGATCTTGGGGATGTGGCGGAGGATGGCCTCGGTTTCCTCCTTGACCTTGGTGTAGAGCTTCCCGGTGATGAGGCGATTGAGGTAGGCCGACAGCGCGCCGACGTTCTCGGAGATCGCCATCGTGTTGTCGTTGAGCACCACGATCAGGTCGGTCTTGAGCGCGCCCGCGTGGTTGAGCGCCTCGAACGCCATGCCGGCCGTCATCGAGCCGTCGCCGATGACCGCAACGACCTTGCGGGGCGCGTCCGGCGTCGTGTCGAGGTGCGCCAGCTGGTCCCGGGCCTCCGCCATGCCCAAGGCCGCCGAGATCGACGTCGCGGCGTGCCCCGCGCCGAACGTGTCGTACGGACTCTCCTCGCGGCGGAGAAACCCGCTGAGGCCGTTGTGTTGGCGCAGCGTGGCGAACCGCTCGCGGCGGCCGGTGAGGATCTTGTGCGCGTAGGCCTGGTACCCGACGTCCCAGACGAAGCGGTCGCGCGGCGTGTCGAAGACATAGTGCAGCGCGACGTTGAGGTCGACCGCGCCGAGCGGGCCCGCGAGGTGCCCGCCGGTCACGGCGAGGGTGTGAATGATCGCCTCGCGCAGCTCCGCCGCGAGTTGCGGCAGTTGGTCGGGCGCGAGGCGGCGCACATCGTCGGGGCTGTCGATCTGGTCGAGCAGGCTCACGTCAGGATCTCCGGTCCAGGATGAAGCGGGCGAGGCCGCGCAGGGGCTCGGCGCGCGCGTCGAACGTGTCGATCGCCGCCAGGGCGCCGTCGATCCACCGCCGGGCGATCGCGCGCGACGCGTCGCACCCCACCACGTCGGGGTACGCCCACTTGCGCCGGTCGCGGTCCTTGTGGGTGGCCTTGCCCATCTCCTCGGGCGTTGCCTCCACGTCCAACAGGTCGTCGGCGATCTGGAACGCCAGGCCGACGCCCTCGCCGTAGCGGGATAGTGCGGCGAGTTGCTCCGGCGACGCCCCGCCCAGGCGGGCGCCGATGCGGACCGCGGCGCGGATCAACGCGCCGGTCTTCCGGGCGTGGATGCCGTCGAGCGTGGCCAGGGCCGCGTCGCGTGCGGGGCCGTCGGCCGCGGCCGCGGGCGGGGGCGCTTCGCGCAAATCCATCACCTGGCCGCCGACGAGGCCGTCGCCGCCCGCGGCCGCGACCAGCTCGGACACCGCCGCGAGGCGCGCCTCCGCGGGCAGACCCCGGCCACGATTCGGATCGGACAGGAGGCCGAACGCCAGCGCCTGGAGCGCGTCCCCGGCCAGGATCGCGAGGTCCTCGCCGAACACGCGGTGGTTCGTCGGCTGCCCGCGGCGCACGTCGTCGTCGTCCATCGCGGGCAGGTCGTCGTGGATGAGCGAGTAGGTGTGGATCAGTTCCAGCGCGACAATCAAGGGGAGGACGCGGTCCGCGTCGCCGCCGACGGCGTCGCACGCCGCGAGCGCGAGGATCGGCCGGATGCGCTTGCCCCCCGCGAACACGCTGTAATGGATCGCCTGGTGGAGCAGGGCCGGGGGGGCGTCGGGGCCAGGCAGGACGTCCCGGAGCGCCTTGTCGACCCGCGCCTTCCGATCGTCGAGGTAGGTCCCGAGCGAAAACCTAGCGTCCATCGCCGGGATCCGCCGCGGCGGGCTCGCCCGCCGCTTCCCCGAGGTCGAACGGCCGGGCCCGCTTGTGCCCCTGATCCCCGATCAGGATCTCGACCCGCTTCTCGGCGTCGTCGAGGAGCTTGAGGCAGCTCTTGGACAGCTTGACCCCCTCCTCGAACGCCTTGAGCGATTCATCGAGGGAGAGGTCGCCGCGTTCGAGCGTCTGGACGATTTCTTCGAGGCGGCCCAGCGCCTCTTCAAATTTCAACGCCGCCATGGGGAGACTCTTGATCAGGAGACCGCATCTTACACAAGCGGCTCGCGCAGCGTCAAGACGCGGGGCGTCGCGAGCCGCTTCCCGCGGGCGCGGGGCGTCGTCGGTGCGAACCAGCCGTGGAAGACGCGGCGGCTCCGGGCCTGGCGGGGGTCGCCCCCACGCGGGGCCGGGGGCGTCGCGGGGCGGGAGTGACCGGGAGAAAGAGGTGGTCATCGGCCCATTCGACCGGGACCTTATGTCCGATGAAGGCTTCGATGGCCTCCAGGGCCATCACGTACTCCTCGCACGCCAGCGCGATCGCCTTGCCGGTGGCGCCGGCGCGGGCGGTACGGCCGATGCGGTGCACGTAGTCCTCGGCGTCCTGGGGCAGGTCGAAATTGATGACGATCGACACGCCCTCGATGTGCAGGCCGCGCGACGCGACGTCGGTCGCGACCAGGATCTTCAGGTCCCCCGACTTGAAGCGCTCCAGGTACCGCAGGCGCTTGTTCTGGGGGATGTCGCCGGTGATGGCGCGCGCCGTGTAGCCCTGATGGTTGAGCAGATCGGTGATCCGCTCGCTCACGTGTTTGGTGTTGACGAAGATCAAGACGCGTTCCCAGGATTCCCGCTTGAGCAGGCCCAGGAGCAGCGAGAATTTCTTGGCCCGCTCGACGTGAAACAGCACCTGCTGAACCTTCTCGGCTGTCACCTGGCGCGGCGTGACCGAGACCTTGACGGGGTTGTTCATGTGCTCGTAGCACAGCTCCATTACCCGCATCGAGAGCGTCGCCGAGAACAGCATCGACTGGCGCTTGTCGTAGGGGGGCAGGCGTCTCAGCAGGTACCGGATGTCGGCGATGAAGCCCATGTCGAACATCCGGTCGGCCTCGTCGATCACGACGATCTCGGTGTGGCGCAGGTCGTAGACCTTCTGTTTGAAGTAGTCGATGAGGCGGCCGGGCGTGCCGACCAGGACGTCCACCCCGGCGGCCAGCGTGTCGCGTTGTTTGATGTAGTCGATGCCCCCGAACACCGCCATCATGGAGAGCCCCGTGGTGGCGCCGAGGTCGCGGGCCTCCTGCTCGATCTGGACGGCCAGTTCGCGGGTCGGGGCGACGATGAGGGCGCGGGGACTCGCGCGCGGCGTCTTGGGCGGCGGGGGCGTCGCGAGCAGCCGCGTGAAGAGGCTGATCAGGAACGCGGCGGTCTTGCCGGTGCCGGTCTGCGCCTGGCCCGCCACGTCCTTGCCCGCCAGCGTGATCGGCAGGGTCTGCTCCTGGATCGGCGTGCAGTGGGTGTACCCCAGGCGATCCACCCCTTCCAGCACCTGCGGCGCGATCGGCAGCGAGCGAAACGTCGTCGAGGTCGTCGTGCGGATACCGGAGGGGTCCTCGGCGGGGCGCGGCGCGGGCGGCGCCGCGGGGGAAGACGAATTGTCAATCACGCGGGGGATCTTACCAGATTGGCCCGCGCGTTCGCAAGAGCGCTGGGAGCCTGTCCATGAACGGCCATCTGCTGCGTTGCCGCTGCGCTTCCGGTGCTCACGTACACACTGAGTACGCTCCGCTCCGGTTCTCGCGGCGCCTTGCATCTGACCGTTCCTGAACAGGCTCCGCCCGTCCGAAAACTCAAACAGACTCTTCGGATGAATCGTGCGGCAGCTCGGCGTGTTGCAGCGCCCACAGCGTTTGGCGGAGGATGCCACGCAGGATGCGGACCTCGCGGGGATCGAGCCGCGCGCGGGCGATCATCGCCCGGAGATCGCGGAGCAGGTGGCGGTCGTGGGGCGGGCGCAGAAAGTCGATCGCGCGCAGCGTGTCGGCCAGATGGCGGTGGAGCCCGTCGAGTTCGGCGGCCGCGGCGAGGGGGGGCGCGGGATCGGACCCCGCGGGGGGCGGCTCGGCGCGGGCGAGCTCGTAGCACGCGAGGAGCACCGCCTGGGCCAGGTTGAGCGAGGGCTGGGCGGGGTCGGTCGGGATCGCGACGATCTGATGGCATGCCGCGAGGTCATCATTGGACAGCCCCGAGATCTCCGAGCCGAAGACCAGGGCCACGTCGTGCGTGCGCGCGTGGCGGACGATTCCCGGCGCCGCCTCGGCCAGCCGCTCGGGGGCCGATCGACCGGGGCGCGGCATCGACAATCCCACCACCCACCGCGCGTCCGCCACCGCCTCGGCCGGGGCGGTGTGGACCCGCGCACCGTCCAGGACGTCCCGTGCGCCGTACGCCATGGCCAGGGCCTCGGGCGTGAAGTGCCCGCAGCGCGGGGCCACTAGATGGAGGGCGGAGAACCCCATGTTCTTCATCGCGCGCGCCGCCGCGCCGATGTTGCCGGGGTGTTCGGGGCGCACCAGCACGACCCGCACCCGGCGGGTCCACGCCGTCGCGGGCGCGGGTGATCCCGTGGAGTGATCGTGGCGCTCGGCCGCGTCGCGCACCCCGGTGTCGGGCGATTCCGAAGTCATGCGGCACGAGTATACGCCTTGCAAATCCATGCCGTCTATGGTAAGACTGGCGCCTCGGGACGCGGGGCCGGCTTGCGCCGAGCCCCGCCGATCCCGAAACACGCACGCCCGCCGAGCGGCGTCGAGGTGCCGGGCACGGCCCGGTTCGACGGCGCGATGACGCGGGCGGAGGGCATAACCAACGACAAGGAGCGCGTATGTCCACCATCGGCATGAAGGAATTGTTGGAAGCGGGGGTCCATTTCGGGCACCAGACGAGGCGCTGGAACCCGAAGATGAAGAAGTACATCTTCGGGGAGCGCAACGGCGTCTACATCATCGATCTGCAGAAAACGGTCAAGCGGTTCGCCACCGCCTACGCGTTCATTCGCGACACGGTGGTCGACGGCGGGACGATCCTGTTCATCGGAACCAAGCGACAGGCCCAGGAGACGGTCGAGCAGGAGGCCAAGCGCTGCGGGATGTTTTACGTCAATCAGCGGTGGCTGGGCGGGATGCTGACCAATTTCCAGACCATGCGCAAGAGCGTCGACAAGCTCAAGAAGCTCGAAACGGCCCAGGGCGACGGCACCCACGAGCGTCTGCCGAAGAAGGAAGTCTCGGCGATGGAGAAGGAGCGCGGCAAGCTCCAGAGGATTCTCGGCGGGATCAAGACCATGCCGGCGCTGCCGGCCGCGGTGTTCGTCATCGACTGCAAGGCGGAGCACATCGCCGTGCTGGAAGCCAACCGGCTGGGGATCCCCGTCGTCGCGATCGTGGACACCAATTGCGACCCCGACGAGGTGGATTATGTGATTCCCGGCAACGACGACGCGATTCGGGGTCTCAAGCTGATCACCGCCCGGCTCGCCGACGCGGTGATCGAGGGCCGGCAACTCCAGGCCGCGCGCGTCGAGGAGCAGGCCAAGGCCGCGTCGGTCACGTCGAGCCGCGAGATGGCCGAGTTGACGGCGGCGGCCGAGGGAGGATAGGGAGCATGGCGGTGGTCGACGCCGCGCTCGTCAAGCAGTTGCGGGAGAAGACGGGCGCCGGCATGATGGATTGCAAGCAGGCGCTGGCCCAGCACGGCGGCGATCTGGAGAAGGCGGCCGAGTGGCTGCGCGGGAAAGGCACGGCGGTCGCGGCCAAGAAGGCCGACCGGACGGCCTCCGAGGGGCTCATCGGATCCTACGTGCACGCCGGAGGCAAGATCGGCGTGATGGTCGAGGTCAACTGCGAGACCGACTTCGTGGCCCGGAACCCCGAGTTTCAGGCGTTCGTCAAGGACCTGGCCATGCACATCGCCGGGTCGGCCACGCCGCCCCGCTACGTCGGTCGAGAGGTCATCCCCGCCGACCTGATCGCCAAGGCCCGCGAGCAGTACACCGCGGAGGCCAAGCAGTCGGGGAAGCCGGAGAAGGTGGTCGCACAGATCGTGGACGGCCGGGTCGAAAAGTTCTGCGCCGAGATCGCCCTGCTGGAGCAGCCTTTCATCAAGGATCCCAGCCTCACGATCGGCGCGTTGCTCACGGAGAAGATCGCCAAGATCGGCGAGCGCCTCGTCGTGCGGCGCTTCGTGCGGTATCGCTTGGGAGAAGACGCAACCGAGCTTGCTTAGCCGAACGTTGGGCCAGCATTCCCGGCCCGAGGCTCGGAGATGCGTGTGGCGTTGTCCGGCCGAGCGTGCTGAGCCCCACACGCGCGCTCAGGGATGAGGGACGAGTGGCCGATCTCAAGTATCATCGCATCCTCCTCAAATTGAGCGGCGAGGTCCTGGCGGGCGAGCTGGGGTACGGCATCGACCCCGTCGTGGTCGGCCGGATCGCGGATCAGCTCCGCGAGGTCAACGCGCTCGGCGTCGAGTTGGCGATCGTCATCGGCGGCGGCAACATCTTCCGGGGGCTCGCCGCGGCCGCCACCGGGATCGAGCGTTCCTCCGCCGATTACATGGGCATGCTGGCCACGGTGATGAACGCGCTCGCGCTGCAGAGCGCGCTCGAAGCCCAGGGCGTGCCCACCCGCGTGCAGTCCGCCATCGAGATGCGTCAACTGGCCGAGCCCTACATCCGCCGCAAGGCGATCCGGCACCTGGAGAAAAAGCGGGTGGTGATCCTCGCGTGCGGGACCGGCAACCCCTACTTCTCCACCGACACCGCCGCCGCGCTGCGCGCGATGGAGATCGGCGCCGAGGTCATCCTCAAAGGCACCAAGGTGGACGGCGTGTACGATCGCGATCCGATGAAGGACCGCGGCGCCACGATGTTCTCGCGCCTGACGTTTTTCGACGTGATCGAGAAGGGGCTCGCCGTGATGGACAGCACGGCCGTGACCCTGTGCATGGAGAACCGCCTCCCGATCATCGTGTTCAACCTCAAAGAGAAGGACAACATCAAACGCATCGTGTGCGGGGAAGCCCTCGGAACGGTTGTCGAGGGAGACCGGGTGCGAGCGTGAGGACTCGACGATGGACGTAAAGCACAAGGCGGGCGAGCGGATGGAGCACGTCATGGAACGGCTGCGCCGGGATCTGGCGGGCATCCGGACCGGCCGGGCCTCGCTCTCGCTGCTCGACGGCATTCACGTGGATTACTACGGCACGCCGACCCCGCTCAAGCAGGTGGCGAGTCTCTCGGTGCCGGAGAGCCGGCTGATCACCATCCAGCCCTGGGAGCCGACGCAGATCCCGGAGATCGAAAAGGCGATCCAGGCGGCGAACCTGGGGCTGCAGCCGTCCAACGACGGGAAGATCATCCGGTTGAGCGTTCCGCCGCTGACCGAGGAGCGGCGCAAGGAGTATGTCAAGCTCTCCAAGAAAATGGGCGAGGAGGCGAAGGTCTCGGTGCGCAATGTCCGGCGGGACGTGAACGAAGAGCTCAAGAAGGCGCACAAGGAGGGGAGCCTCTCGGAGGACGCGCAGCGCGCCGCGCAGGAGGAGGTGCAGCGGCTCACCGATCAGCACATCGGCCGGATCGACGAGGTCCTGGCCAAGAAGGAAACCGAAATTCTCGAGGTGTGACCGGCAGCGTGGGAGACCAATCGATGATCCGAATGATCCGTCTGGCGAAATCGTCCTTGATTCTGTACCTCAGCATGGCGTTGATCGTGATCGGCGCGGTCGGGGCGTGGCCCGGCGCGGGATGGGCGTCGTTCGTGACCTCGGAGGCGGCGGTTCCCGTTCCAGCGTTTGATCGGGCGGCCGACCTCGCCAAGCTCCGGGTGGTGTTCGAGTACCGGGTCGTCGCGCAGCGCCTGGCCGATCTCGGGTTCAGCGCGAGCGAGATCGGGTCGCGGCTGGGTTCACTCACCGACGCGCAGGTCCACCAGGTTGTCCAGCAGATGGACAGCCTTCAGCCGGGTGGCGACAGCGGGTTGGGGCTCATCATCGCGCTGCTCGTGATCGCGATTTTGGTCGTGGTCCTGCTCCAGGTGAGCGGCCACCGCGTCATCGTCACCCGATAGGACCGCACCCGGGAGGGCGGACCGCCGCATGAGCAGGGGAGATCCCCACTGGACGTGATGCCAGCCGACCGCGTGCGATGGGTCAAGTGGTGGGCCGCCGTCGCGCTCTTGATCGAAATCTCCTTCGGCTGCGCCGCCCGGCCCGACCCCGCCGCTCGTTCGTCCGCGTTCTATCCAACCGCGTTGAGCGGCCACCGCATCGACAATGTCCCGTTCGTGCCGGGCGACCCCGGTGCGTGCGGACCCGCCTCCCTCTCCAGCCTCCTCGCGTACTGGGGCGATCCGGTGCCCGTCGATGCGATCGCCCGGGCCCTGGCGAGGCCGTCGCTCGCCGGCGTGCTCCCCCTGGACCTCGCGCGCTTTGCCGCCGACCGGGTGTCGCGACCCACTCCTGAGTTGTCCCGGGGCGTCGCGCTCGAGGCGACGGAGGCGATCGGCTCGATCGACTGGCTGCGCGGCGAGGTGCGCCGCGATCGTCCCGTGATCGTCTTTCTCGATCTGGGGTTCGGGCCGTGGCGTCGCGGGCATTTCGTCGTCGTGGTCGGCTATGACGATGCCGCGGGGAACGTTGCGCTGTACTCCGGGCGCGATTCCCGCGCGATCATGTCGTACGCCCGCTTCACCCGGGCCTGGCAACGCGCCGGGTCGTGGGCGCTCCGGCTCGCGCCATCGGACACGGTGGGGGGCGGGGCTCTCGATGCGGAACCCCGGCGGAGCGCGGAGCCCATGGACGGCGGGTCATGACGGGCCGACGCATCGCGTTGAACGGCACTAACAAGCGGCCGCGGACGGCGGCGATCGTGTTCGCGGCGGCGGTCGCCGGGTGGGGCTGCGCGCACGCGCCCCGGCTGGCGGTGCTCCACGATCCGCTCTCGCCCGAGGAGCATCTCGCGCTGGGCGTCGCGTACGAGCGGGAGGGAAACCGGGCGCTCGCGCGCGTCGAGTACGAAGCGGTACTGCGCCGACGCCCGGACCACGTGCCGGCGATGGTCAACCTCGGCAACCTCGCGGCGGCGGAGGGCTCGCGGCGCGACGCCGAAGCCTGGTATCACCGCGCGCTCCGCGTGGGAGGGAAAGACGCTGCGCCCGCGGCCAACAACCTGGCGTGGCTGTACCTCGAACAGCGCAAGCGGCTGCGCGTCGCGACCTCGCTTGCCCGGAAAGCGGTGGCGTGGGACCCGCGCCCGGCCTACGTCGACACGCTGGCCCGGGTGCTGATCGCGCGGAACAAGCCACAAGAAGCCGCCGAGGTGCTTCGCGAAGCCGAGGCCGGGGTCGAGCGGGCGACGACGCTGCGCGAGGTCGACGCGCCGTGACCGCCGCCGTGGCCTCATTGCGTCCCACCACCGCCCACATCGATTTGGGGGCCCTCCGGCACAACCTCGCCCAGGTCCGCCGCCTGGCGGACGCCCGCGAGGTGATCGCGATCGTCAAGGCCGACGCGTACGGGCACGGCGCCGTCCCGGTCGCCCGCGCGCTTGCGGCCGAGGGCGTGACCCGCTTCGGCGTAGCGCTGGTCGAGGAAGGCCGCGCCCTGCGGGAGGCCGGCATCCGCGGCGAGGTCCTCGTCCTGGGCGGGGTCGTCGAGGACCAGGCCGCCGAGATCGTCGAACTCGGCTTGACCGCGACGATCTTCCACGCCGGCCACGCCGATGCGCTGAACGAGGCGGCCCGCCGCGCGGGTCGCGCCGCCCCGGTGCACGTCAAGATCGACACCGGCATGGGACGCCTGGGGTTCTCGCCCGACGCCGCGCCCGACGCCGTTGTTGCGCTCGCCCGCTTGGCCTTTCTTCGGCTCGAAGGGCTCATGACCCATTTTGCCGACGCGGATCTGGCCGACCCGGCGTACGCGCGCGAGCAGGTCGCGCGGTTCGACGCGGTTGCCGAAGCCGTGCGGTGCGCCGGCGTGCGCATCCCGATTCGCCACGCCGCTAACAGCGCCGCGGTGATGGCGACTTCTTCCTGGCGGTCGGCGATCGGCGGGCCGCTCTACGACGCCGTGCGGCCCGGCCTCATGCTGTACGGGGCCCGTCCCGGGCCGGCGGTCGGCGCGGGGGTCGATCTGCGGCCGGTGCTCTCGCTCACGACCCGCATCCTGGTGCTCAAGCGCGTCCCGCCCGGTACGCCGATCAGCTACGGGCGGACGTTCGTTACCCGACGCGAGAGCCTGATCGCGGTCCTCCCCATCGGCTACGCCGACGGCTACCCGCGGGCCCTGTCCAACGCCGGCCGCGTGCTGGTGCGCGGGCGGGCGGCCCCCGTCGTCGGCCGCGTCTGCATGGACCTGACGATGGTCGATGTGACCGACGTGCCCGGCGCGGCGGAGGGCGACGAGGCGGTCGTGATCGGTGCGCAGGGGGCGGCGGCGATCACCGTCGAGGAGGTGGCCGCCGGCGCCGGCACGATCGCCTACGAAATCCTCTGCGGGATCGGCCCGCGGGTGCCGAGACGGTATCTCGACGCGGCCTCGGCCGGTCGAGACGCCGGTGAGCGGTGATCGTGGCCGGCTCAAGCCTGGAACGGATCGGCCGGCTCACCCTCAAGGTGCTCGACGAGGTCGGCCAGTTGGCGCTGCTCGTCGCCGCGATGGGGCGCAACGTTTTGTCTCGCCCTTGGGCGTTCCGCCTCCACTTCAAGCAGATGGAGGAGGTCGGCACGAAATCGATCCCGGTGGTGCTCATCACGGGCCTCTCCACCGGGATGGTGCTGGCGCTCCAGAGCTACACCGGGTTTCAGCGCTTTCGCGCCGAGAGTCTGGTGGGAACGGTGGTGGCGCTGTCGATGACGCGCGAGCTGGGGCCGGTTCTCACCGGCCTGATGGTCGCCGGGCGCGCCGGAGCGGCGATGGCGGCGGAACTCGGCACGATGCGGGTCACCGAGCAGATCGACGCCCTGGCCTCGATGGGGGTCAACCCGGTCAAGTACCTGGTCTTTCCGCGCTTCGTCGCGGGCGTGATGATGCTGCCGATCTTGACCGTTCTGGCCGACTGGATCGGGATCGTCGGCGGCTACGTCGTCTCGGTCAGGCTCCTCGACGTCAATTCGACGGTCTACATCCGGCGCACGCTGGACTATCTCGAGGTGAACGACGTCTACGGGGGGCTGCTCAAGGCGGTGATCTTCGGCGGGATCATCTCGCTGATTAGTTGCCATCGCGGCTTCACGGCGGGGGGCGGCGCGGAGGGGGTGGGGCAGGCCACGACCGGCGCGGTGGTGACCTCGTGCGTGCTGATCCTGATTTCGGATTATTTTCTGACGGCGTTGCTGTACTGACGTTCATGATCGTGTTTCAGGACGTGCATAAGAGTTTCACCAGCAAGGTCGTCCTGGCCGGGGTGGACCTCACCGTCGAGCGCGGGGAAACGATGGTGGTCATCGGCGGGAGCGGGAGCGGCAAGAGCGTCCTGCTCAAGCACGTCGTGGGGCTGATGCGCCCCGACCAGGGGCGGGTCATCGTCGACGGCGCGGACGTCACCGCGTTGAACGAGGCGGCGCTCACCGAGCTGCGCAAGAAGTTCGGCGTGCTGTTTCAGGGCGCCGCGCTGTTTGATTCCCTGTCGGTGTGGGAGAACGTGGGGTTCCCGCTGGCCCAGCATACCCGCCTGAGCGCCCGCGAGATCCGGGAGGTCGCCCGCGAGAAGCTCGCGCTGGTGGGCTTGAAGGGCGTGGAGGACCTGATGCCGTCGGAGTTGTCGGGCGGGATGAAAAAGCGCGTCGGGCTTGCGCGGGCGATCGCGCACGACCCCGAAATTCTCCTCTACGACGAACCGACCACGGGGCTCGATCCCATCATGGCCGACGTGATCAACGAGCTGATCATTCGCTTGAAGCAGCAATTGAAGGTCACGTCGATCGCGATCACCCACGACATGACCAGCGCGTACAAGATCGCCGACCGGATCGCGATGCTGTATCAAGGGAAGATCCAGGAAGTTGGGACGTCGGACGAGATCCGGCACAGCCCGAATCCCATCGTCCACCAGTTCATCACCGGGAGCGCGGAGGGTCCGATTGCGGTGGCCTGAGTGTCGTCGATGAAAGCGCTGAGCCTTGAAGCCCGCGTGGGGGCGGTCGTCCTCGCCACGCTCGCCCTGCTCCTGTATGCGACCTTCAACCTCAAGGACTGGGGCTTTCAGCGGGTAGAAGGGGAGCGGATGTACTCGCTCTTCGACTCGGTGGCCGGCCTGGACAAGAACGCCCCGGTCAAGATGGCGGGGGTGCCGATCGGCAAGGTCGAGGAGATGGGGCTGCACGACTCCCAGGCCAAGGTCTTCTACCGGATCCAGCCCGGCGTGAAGATCCCGGATGGAAGTTACGCGTCCGTGAAGGCGTCGGGGTTGTTGGGCGACAAGTACGTCGAGATCATCCCGGGCAAAGGCCCCGGATTTTTACCGAACGACGCGCGCATCCCGCAACAGGAGGGGACCTCGGACCTGGACGCGCTGATCAACCGGTTCGGCGCGGTTGCGGACGACGTGAAGGCGGTCACCGCGTCGCTGCGCGCAGCGCTCGGGAGCGCGGAGGGCGAGCAATCGCTCAAGGACATCGTTGCCCACTTCCGCGCCATGGCGGCCAACCTCGATCTCATCGTCGCCGAGAACCGGGAGGCGATCAAGGGCACGATCGCCAACGCGGAGGAGCTGACCGAGTCGCTCAGAGAAGAGGGTCCCAGGCTGGTGGCCACGCTGAATCGGATCGCCGATCGTCTCGAACGCGGCGACGGCACGCTGGGCAAGCTCCTGGCGGACGACGCCGTGTACGCCAAGCTCGACAGCGCGCTCGCCAACATCAATGCGGTGACCAAGGACCTTGAGGAAGGGAAGGGCACGCTCGGCAAGCTGATCAAGGACGACGAAACGTACCAGAAGCTCAACGGCGCGCTGACGGGGTTGAGCGGGACGCTGAACAAGATCGAGCAGATCCGGCTTACGCTCGACGCCCGCAACGAGTATCAGTTTGCCGAGGGCGACAACAAGGGCTACTTCGGCCTGCACATCACCCCGCGCGAGAACAAGAGCTACATCGTCGAGGTGGTGGACGACCCGCGCGGGAAGGTGCATAAGACGTCAACCACCCTCACCGTCGGCGGGGTGCCCCAGCCCCCGATCGAGGAACTGAAGATCGAGCGCAAGATCAAATTCTCGGTCGAGTACTTCCGGCGCTTCGGCGATCTGGGGTTGCGCGGCGGGTTGATGGAAAACAGCTTCGGGGTCGGCGCCGACTATTTCCTGGACACGCCCGGCCTCCAATTCAGCCTGGACTTCTGGGACTTCAGCAGCGACGACCCGCTCACCAAGAACGTCCACGCCAAGGCCACCGCGCGCCTGCGCTTCCTCAAGTACCTGTACGTCCAGGGCGGCTACGACAACCCCTTCAACCGGCAACTCGACACGGGTTTCATCGGCGGCGGGCTGACGTTCGACGACGACGATCTGAAGTACCTGATCGGGAGCGGGATGTTGAGGCGGTAGCGGAGCGGTTTTGGCAGCTGGTACGGGAAGCTTGCCAAGAAAGGTTATTTCGCCTTGGTTGACCAGGGGGTCAAAAAATCGAAGGCACCGTCCTGAGCTTCCGAACGATGCCCCGTCCACCCGACCGCCGCGATCTCCGCGTACATGAGGATTGGCGCTTTGGGTCTCGCAGGCGTCCTTACCGACCTATCATCGGATCCGGGCCAAAGGCCCCGACTCTCCTGCCGTTTCCCCCGTCAGCACACGTCAACAGCACGACGGCCGGCTATTTAAATTGTCGTACACCATTTCTAATAGCCATCACGCCCCTTTCCCGGGAGAGTTTCTTTACCCCTCCCATCTCTATTTTACGACAGACCCTCCGGGAAAATCAATGACGGTGAAGCAACGGCAAACGGAGGAATCCACGACAACAAGCGGGACCGCGGTGCCGTACAGTCGCTGGACCTGAGGCTTTTCGACTAGGTGGGTGCCGTAACAGCCGGTCCTTCCGGGGACCGGGTCGATGGCTCCCTCGTCGGTTGTGTTCCGGAGGCCAGAACAACGCTTTGCGTGCATCGCAGTCCAAACCCGACCACTGAACACCTTCCCATTCCAATCCTACTCCCGATGACGGCAAGACTTCAACTGTCAAGGGGGATGGGGGGACCTCGTCTTATGGTCTGGTCGGAGATTCGGCGACTCTCGTGCGGCGGTAGAGGTAGAGGCCGATGACCAGCGCGATGATCACGCCGCCGTGGACCGCGACGTCGAGGAGGTATTGAGTGAACCTGGTCGTCGAAACCTCCCCCGCCAGCACCATCTCCGCGCCGATCGTCAGGACTTTCCGGACCGCCGCGATGATGCCGATATAAAGGAACGGTTCCAGGCTGATCGCCCGGGTCTTCAGGAAGTCGACGGTGATCCGGAACAGCTCGAGCAGGATCACGACGAGCAAGAGATCGTTGAGGAGGCCGAGGGCGGCCCTGGCTAGATTGTCGACCGCGGAGCGGGCGAACTGGAACCAGCCGTGGGCGAAGACCGCCATTCCGAGGAGCAGGAAACTGATGCCCACCGAGAGGTAGCCGTAGGTTTCGAGTCGCTCCATGAGGCGGAGCGGGGGCGGGACTTCCTTCGTCGTACTCATGGCGACATGTGCGCCAGATAGGCGGCGAGGAGGAGGATGCCGAGGGCGAGGCCGAGGATTCCCCGCTCGACCCAGAACGCGCCCCCCGCGTCGGCCGGCAGGCCTGGCGCGGCGGCGGAACGCGGCGACGGCGCCCGGTAGGGATCCAGGATGAAATCGTGGACGAGGGTCAGCCCGACGGCGACGGCGACCAGGAGGAGCTTGAGCATGAGCACGGCGCCCCACGCCGTCGCGATCCTCGCCGACCCGCCTTCATTAAGGATGTTCCCGACGCCGGTGAGGATCAACGCGATCAGGCTGATCCACGCCACGGTGCGAAACCGCCGGCCAACCCGCCGCAGCGTCTCCGCCGGCTGGGACGCGTCGGGAAGGGCCCGCAGGACGGGGCGGAGGATCAGGGTGAAGAAGAGCAGCCCCCCGGTCCAGGCGATCACGGCCAGCAGGTGGATCCACATGACGAGGTAGGCGGGCACGGCCGCGCACTATAGCATGCGGCTCCGGACCGAGTCAAAGCACAGGGCCGACATGGTTGGCCCGCGGCCATATTCGACGGGCGCTCGCTGCACGCCCGTCGCGCTTGTCAGACCCCCGAACACCTGCTACCTTCCCGACGTGGATTCCGCCCCGCCATGAATCTCGCCGCCGTGCTTGCGATCGGCCCCTGGCTGCTCCTCGTGGGGGTTCTGCTGACCAAGATGTCCCGCCGCCTCAACGTGCCCGCCCTGCTGTTCTTCATCATCGTCGGCATGCTCGCGGGGTCGGAGGGCCTGGGTGGCATCGCGTTCGAGAACTACGCGCTCACCCGGGACGTCGGCCTTGTGGCGTTGGCGATCATTCTCTTTGCGGGCGGGCTCCAGACCAGCCCTCGCGCGCTCGCCCTGGCCATCCGGCCGGCGGCGAGCCTGGCCACGCTCGGGGTCGTGCTCACGGCGCTCGTGACCGCGGCATTTGCGACGTGGTGGCTCGGCTGGTCGTTCCTCGACGGGGTGTTGCTGGGGAGCATCGTGGCGTCGACCGACGCGGCGGCGGTCTTCCTCGTCATGCGGAGCCAGAACACCCGCCTGGCTAAATCCGTCGAGACGGTCCTCGAGGTGGAATCCGGGATCAACGATCCCATGTCGGTGTTCCTGACCGTCGCCGTCACCGCGTGGCTCGCGACCGGCCATGGCCGCCCGGTCGAGGCGATCGTCCTGGATTTCTTCTTCCAGATGGCGGCGGGCCTCGCGATCGGCGTCGGACTCGGCGCGGCGGCGGCCTGGCTGCTCAACCGCGTCCGACTTGAGTCGTCGGGGCTGTACCCCGTGCTGACGCTGGCCGCCGGTCTCGGGATCTTCTCCCTCACCAACGCCGTGGGCGGGAGCGGGTTTCTCGCCGTCTACCTCGCGGGCGTGATGATCGGCCGGCGGCTCGCGGTCTTTCAACACCTCATCATCGACTTCCACGACGCGCTGGCGTGGCTGATGCAGATCGTCATGTTCGTCGCGCTCGGCCTCTTGTCGTTTCCCAGCCGCGTCTGGGCGGTCGCCGACCAGGGCCTGATTCTCTCCGCGGTCGTGATGCTGATCGCGCGGCCCGCCGCGGTGTTCGTCTCGCTCGCGTGGTCCCGCTTGAACGTGCGGGAGCGCCTCCTGATCTCGTGGGTGGGCTTGCGCGGCGCCGTGCCGATCATCCTCGCGACCTTCCCCCTGCTGGCGGGCCTTCCGAACGGGCCGGTCGTGTTCCACCTCATCTTCTTCGTGGTCGCGACGTCGGTCCTCCTCCAGGGGACGACGGTCTCCTGGGCCGCCAGGGCGCTGGGGCTCCAGAAAACGCGCCGTCCCGAGCCGCTCCACCGCCTGCACATCACGTCGGTCGAGCGGACCGACCGCCACATCGTCGAGTACTACCTCGACGCGCACGGCCCGGCCACCGGGCGCCTGATCAAGGATCTGAGCCTGCCGCTGGAGACCTTCATTTCGATGATCGTTCGCGACGGGCAGGTGCTCGCCCCGCATGGCGCGACCGCCCTGAAGGCCGGCGACCACCTGTTCGTCCTCTGTCGGGGGCACGATCGGCCCGCCCTCAGCCGCCTGTTCATCCGCAAAGAGGGGGTCGCCGCCGCGCGTTGATGCGGGCCGGCGGCGGACGGTACAATACCGCCATGATCGACGGTCTCAAACGCGTGGCCGAGCTGCCCGCGTCGCCCGGGGTGTACGTGATGAAAGGCTCCGGCGGGGTCGTGCTCTACGTGGGCAAGGCCAAATCGCTGCCCGACCGCGTCCGCTCGTATTTCCAGAACCCCGCGCGCCTCCAGCCGAAGACCGCCGCCCTGCTCGCCCGGGTCGAGGACGTGGAGTATTTCGTCACGGGATCCGAGCTCGAGGCGCTGATCCTCGAGAACAACCTCATCAAGAAGCACCGCCCCAGGTACAACGTGGTGCTGCGCGACGACAAGAACTACCCGTTCATCCGCCTGGCGCTCCATGATCTCTACCCGCGGCCGGAGATCGTGCGGCGCGTGGTCCGGGACGGGGCGGTCTATTTCGGGCCCTACGTGCCGACCAACGCCCTGCGCGAAACGCTCCGCATCCTGCGGTATCTCTTTCCGCTGCCCAACTGCTCGATCACGATCGACGGCACGGCGGAGCGGGCGTGCATCGAGTTCGAGATCAAGCGCTGCCTCGCGCCGTGTACCGGGAACCAATCCCAGGCCGACTACCGCGAGATGATCGAGCAGGTGCGACTCTTTTTGGAGGGGAAGGACCAGGACCTCGTGCGCGCGCTGGAGGCCCGCATGCAGGCGGCGTCCGACGCCCTGCGGTTCGAGGAGGCCGCCCGCATCCGCGACCAGATCGGCCGGATCGAGAAGGTGCTCGAGCGCCAGCGGGTCACGTCGACCAGGATGGAGGATCAGGACGTGGTGGGCCTCGTGCGCGAGGGCGACGCGGCCGACGTCCAGGTCCTGTTCATCCGCGGCGGGATGATGACCGGGCGCAAGGATTTCTATTTCGACCGCGCCGAGCCGGACGACGCGGTCCTCCTCACCGCCGTCCTCCAGCAGATGTACGATCGCGAGACGGTCGTCCCCCGCGAGATCGTCCTGCCGCTCGATCTGCCCGACGAGGAGGTGCTGACCGCGTGGCTGTCGGCCCGTCGCGGATCGCGGGTGCGGTTGACGTCGCCCTCGCGGGGCCCCGACGCGAAGCTCGTCGCGCTGGCGCGGGAGAACGCGGAGGCCGCGCTCGCCGACCACCGGCGCGCGCGGCGGGCCGCCGAGGCCGAGGCGCGCGAGCTGCAGGCCGTCTTGAGCCTGGTCCGGACGCCGCGCCGGATCGAGGCCTTCGACATCTCGAACCTCCAGGGGGACCAGGCGGTCGGCTCGATGGTGGTGTGGGAGGACGGGCGGATCAAGAAGGCCGACTATCGGCGGTTCGCGATCAAGACGGTCCGCGGCGCCGACGACTTCGGCATGATCTACGAGGTCGTCACCCGTCACTATGCGCGCGTCCAGTCGAAAGAGGGTCCCTGGCCGGACCTGATCGTCATTGACGGCGGGCGCGGGCAGGTCTCGGCCGCGTGCGAGGCGCTCGGGGGGTTGGACATCGATCTCGGCGCGCGGGGCATCGGTCTCATCGGCCTGGCCAAGGAACGGGGCGAGAAGGGCGAGCGGGTGTTTCGGCCGGCCGCCGCCGTCGCGACACCGCTCGATCCCTCAGCGGGGTCAACCCGGCTGCTGCAACGCATCCGCGACGAGGCGCACCGCTTCGCGGTGAGTTATCACCGGACGCTGCGCCACCGGCGGATCGAGACCTCGCGGCTGGATGCCATCGTCGGGATCGGGCCCGCGAAAAAGCGCGCGCTGCTCAAACGATTCGGGAGCCTCGACCGCCTGGCCGAGGCGGGGGAGGACGAGGTGCGGGCGGTGCCGGGCATGACCGCCGGGCTGGCGCGCCTCGTCGTGCGCGCGCTGCGCGCGTCGGCACCGCGGCGCGGTTAGGCCCGGTCGGAGCGCGGCGGGGCGGTCGGCCGGCCTTGGGCCGGGGCGAACGACGGCGGTCCGAGGCGTTTTTCGAAGTACGCGTCCCGCTCCTTGACCTGCGAAAACGTCTGGATCAGCTTGTCCTTCTGGAGGATCTTCTGCAGCGCGCTCCGGAGCAGGTCTTCCTGATCCCGGACCAGCGCCACCTTGTCCGGCCGCGAGATGTCGAAGTACGTCATATCCCCGTGGGTGATCCGGGATTTGAGGTCGACCAGCGCGAGCATCTTGCGGATGATGGTCTCGTGTTCCTCGGGGGTGTTGCCCAGAAAGTCCGCGATCCGATCGGTCATGCCCCGGCTGATGCGGCCCCGCAACGGCTTGAACAGCACTTCGAGCGCGATCGCGAAGTAGATCAGGCGGGAGTCGATGTTCCCGCTTCGGTACCCGAGGTCGAAAAACCGGAGCGCATTGAAGATCCGGCGGTGGTGATACTCCCGCTTGAGCAGCTCGAGCAGCTTCGCGTAGTAGTACACGATCTGCGGGATGTCCTCTTCGGTGAACGGGGGGAGCTCCTCGTTGGTGCGGGCCGTCGATCCCTGCATGCGATAATCGACGAAGTCGAACGGGAAGCCGAGATCGAGCGTCGCCGGCAGGTGGAAGATGGTCCGCAGGCCGGCGTTCGTCGGCTTGAGCAGGCGCAGCACGATCAATAGGGTGATCGCCGGGTCCTCGAGGTTGTAGACCATTTCCTCGGGGGTCTGAAACGGATCGATCGGCCACTCCAATTTCAGGCAGTAGTTGCCCTGAATGTCGTTGATCAACTGCTCGCCGTATCGGCGGCGGAAGTACCCGTGATCGAAATCCCGGTAGGCCTCGGCGAGGCGGACGGGGAAGCGCACGAGGTCGAACCCCTGTCCGAGCTCGTACTCCTTCACCCACTGATGCCGGAGCGCAGTGAGTGGAATATAAAACGTGTTGGCCATCGGTGTCGCACCCTCTGGGTGTCGAGGGGAATGACGCGCACACTGTACCAAAAGCGGGGGAGAAACTCAAAATCGCATCGTGGTCCCTACTGCGCGAGGGGATATCGTTAAGTGTGTTTCAGTAATTGGGTGTTGGAGCCTGTTCAGGAGCGGTCAGATGCAAGGCGGAAGGAGGCCTTGCGCGCGGAGCGTACTGAGTCGTACGTGAGCACGCAAGACCGACTGACAACGCCGCTCTAGCGTGACGGACGAATGCTGCTTCCCGAGATGGCCGCTCATGGACAGGCGACTAGAACGGGCGGCGCAGGCGGGCGGTGACCGCGCCGAGAAAAATGGCGCCGATGTCGTACGGCTCGCAGCCGTACTGCAGGCGGGCTTTGCGGAGGAGATCGAGGAAATTGGAGCCGCGCTCGCGGCCGCGGCGCTCGATGACCCGCCCGATCGCGGAGATGGTTCCCGCCCGGTAATCCTTGTGCAGGACCTCCCGCTCGGTGCACCGGGATACCGGGAGATGGCGTGGGCGCGCGTTCGTCATGGCTCCATTATATAGGGCGTCGCGGGCCGAAGGGAAGCCCCCCGCGGGCGCCGGAGCGGGTATGGTATGATGTCGGCGGGATGAGGTAGCCCGAGGATGGATTTTAAAGACTATTACAAGATCCTGGGGGTCGAGCGGAATACGGCGGCCGACGCGATCAAGACCGCGTACCGCAAATTGGCCCGGAAGTACCATCCCGACCTGAACCCGGGGGACAAGAAGGCCGAGGAGCGGTTTAAGGGCATCAACGAAGCGTACGACGTGCTGGGCGATCCGGCGAAGCGCAGGAAATACGACGAGCTCGGATCGAACTGGGAGCAGATCATTCGGGATCGGGAGTCCGCCCGGCAGCACGCGGGGCCCGGCTTCGGCGGTGCCGCGGCCGGCGGCGAGGAGTTCAGCGACTTCTTCCGCGAGTTTTTCGGCGGCGGACCGTTCGGCCGGGGAGGCGTCGGCCCGGAGCCCGGCCGCCCTCAGGCCGGCGAGGACACCGAGCACGAATTCCCGCTGACCCTCGAGGAGCTGGTGGCGGGGGGCAAGCGCAGCGTGCGACTCTCCGGCGGCGAACTCTGCGGCGCGTGCGGCGGGAGCGGCCGGGTGTCCTCGACCGCGTCAGCGCACGGCCGCCGCCGCACGGTGCTGACCGTGTGCCCGACGTGTCGCGGCGAGGGGCAGGTCGCCCGGTCCCAGACGATCGAGGTCACGATCCCGAAAGGGTTGAAAGACGGGTCGCGCATCCGGCTGGCCGGGCTCGGCGGCCGGGGCGTCCAGGGCGGCAAGCCGGGCGATCTGTACCTGCGGGTGCGACTCCTGCCCCATCGCCTCTTCCGCGCCGACGGCTACGACCTGTCGGCCCAACTGCCGGTGTGGGACGACGAAGCCGCGCTCGGGGCCGAGATCGCCGTGCCCACGCTCTCGGGAAGCGTGGTGGTCCGCGTGCCGCCCCAGACGCAGACCGGGCGCCGCCTCCGGCTCAAGGGGAAGGGGCTCCCAAAGTCCGCCGGCGAGGGCGCGGGCGACCTCTACTGGGACGTCGTCATCATGGGTCCCGACGACCTTGCGCCGAAGGAACGGGATCTGTACGAGGCGCTGCGCCGGCTCCGCACCGAGCGCGGTGGCCGCGACGCCATCCGACGCGCGCTCATCTCCTGACGCGCGGCCGCGCCTTGCGGGGCCTCACGCCGATCCCGTATACTCGACACCGATATGCTGACGCTGAACCGCATCCGAAAAGCCTACGGGGGGCGCGTGCTCTTCGACGGGGCGTCGCTGCACGTCGGCGCCCGCGAGCGGGTCGCGCTCGTGGGGCCGAACGGGGCGGGGAAAACCACGCTGTTTGAAATGCTCGCGGGCCGGCTCTCGCCGGACGAGGGCGACGTGCTGGTGCAGAAGGGCGCCGTGATCGGCTATCTGCCCCAGGAGATCAACGAGCTCAAGGGCCGCACGATCCTCCAGGAGGTCCTGTCGGTGTCGGCGGCCGTCAACGGCATCGAGCACCGGATGACGGTGCTGCAGGCGGAGATGGGCGAGGCGGCCGACGACGAGTTGGAGGCGCTCCTGTCCGAGTACGGCGAGCTTCAGCACCGATTCGAAGCCCTGGGCGGCTACAACGTGGAGACCCAGGCCCGCGCGATTCTGGGCGGGCTGGGGTTCCGCCCCGAGGCGTTCGATCGGCCCACCGATCATCTGTCGGGCGGCTGGCTGATGCGGGTGGCATTGGCCAAGCTCCTGTTGCAGAGCCCGGACCTGCTGCTCCTGGACGAGCCGACCAACCACCTCGACCTCGAATCGGTCGTCTGGCTCGAAGGCTTCCTGACCGAGTACGCGGGCTCGGTCCTGGTGATCTCCCACGACCGCGAGTTCATGAACCATCTGGTGTCGCGCGTGGTGGATGTGGATCAGGGGCAGCTCATCGCGTACCCGGGCAACTACGACGAGTATCTCGAGGCGCGGGAGGCGGCCAAGGAGATCCTGATGGCCTCCCATGCCAACCAGCAGAAGCGCATCCAGGAGATTCAAGGCTTCGTCGAGCGGTTCCGGTACAAGTCGACCAAGGCCCGTCAGGTCCAGAGCCGGGTCAAGATGCTCGACAAAATGGAGCGGATCAAGATCCCGCCCGAGCGGAAGAAGGTCCGGTTCGGGTTTCCCCAGCCGCCGCGCAGCGGCCGGGAGGTGGCCGTGCTGGAGGGTGTGCGCAAGGCGTATCCCGGGCGGGTGATCTACACCGGCCTCGATCTCACCATCGAGCGCGGGCGGAAGGTCGCGTTCGTCGGCCCCAATGGCGCGGGAAAGTCCACGCTGCTGAAGATGCTGGCCGGCGTGGCGGCGCCCGACGCGGGGACGATCACCTACGGCCAGAACGTGACGATGGCCTACTACGCCCAGCACCAGCTCGAATCGCTGGACCCGAAGGCGACCGTGCTCGAGGAGATCACGACCGCGGCGCCCGATCAGGAGATCCCGTTTTTGAGGGGCATCCTGGGCGCCTTCCTGTTCTCGGGCGACGAGGCGAAGAAGCGCGTCGCCGTGCTGTCCGGCGGGGAGAAGAGCCGCCTGGCGCTCGCCAAGATGCTGGTGCGTCCGGCGAACTTCCTGTTGCTGGACGAGCCGACCAACCACCTGGACATCCCCTCGCGCGACGTGCTGGAGGATGCGCTGACGGAGTACACCGGCACGATCTGCTTCATCACCCACGACCGCCACTTCATCCAGTCGGTGGCCGACACCGTCCTCGAGGTCAGCGGCGGGACGGCGACGACGTATCCGGACGGCTACGAGTACTACGTGGAGAAGAAGGCCCGGCAGTCCGCCGCGTCGGTCGAGGCCGCGGTGACCGCCGCCCGACGGGTCGAGCCGCCGCGGGCCGAGGCGGCGAACTCCAGGGAACGGCGGCGGCAGGAGGCCGAGGAGCGGACGCGCCGATCGGCGCAGACCCGGCCGCTCAAGACCCGGCTCGACGCGCTGGAGCGCGACCTGGCCGAGAAGGGGCGTGACTTCGAGCGGCTGACCGCGCTACTCGGCGACCCCGAGTTCTACCAGGACAAATCCAGATTTTTCGCCGTGATAGAAGACCACGCGCGTCTTCAGAAGTCGATCGCGCAGCTCACCGCGGAGTGGGGGGAGTTGCAGGAGCGGTACGAGACGATGGTGCAGGAGGCCGACAAAACGGCGTAGCGTCGCGCGTCCGGCGTTACGGCCCGACGGGCCGCTCCAGCAGGACGATCTCTTCCCCGTCAGGGCCTTCGATCATCGCCGCGCGCTCCCCGGGGACGGGTTCGTACGGGGGTTTCGCGATGCGGACGTTCAGCGCGCGCAGGCGGGCGACCTCGCGGTCGAGGTCGCCGACGAGGAACCCGAGCGCGAGGGGCCCGATGCCGTTGACGTTCCATTCCGTGGCGAGGGGCTGGCCCGGTTTGCCGCCGTACAGTTCGATCCGGCCCTCGCCGCATGCAAGCCAGACAATCTCGCGGCCCTTGGCGGTGCGCTCCTCCTTGATCACGACGCACCCCAACGCGGTCTCGTAGAAGCGGCGGGCCCGGGACAGGTCGGCGGTCTGGATGGCCACATGGTGGAAGCGGAACCCGGCAGGCGGCATGGTGCGGCAGTATAGCAGAGCCGAACGCGGCTGGACAACGGAGGTCTTCGTATGATCCGCGCGCTGATCCGATTCGCAGTATTCGTGCTGGTCGTGGGCGCGATCGTCCTGGTCGGCTCCAAACTCTTCCTGGCTCCCGACTACACGGTGACCACCGACGTGCTGATCCGCGTTCCGCCGGCCCGCGTGTGGGAGAATGTCGGCGATTTGGCTAGATGGCCGTCGTGGGTGCGAGGCCTGGAGCGGTTCGAG
>Ga0210377_10000427_pt1 | contig 40383 bp, 39 predicted proteins | sample PLM4_65_b1redo_FD_155480 | JGI IMG/M metagenome (GOLD analysis project Ga0210377, IMG submission 155480) | Groundwater sediment microbial communities from an aquifer in East River, Colorado, USA - PLM4_65_b1 redo | ecosystem: Environmental > Terrestrial > Soil > Riparian zone | place: USA: East...
AGCGAGGGGGGAGGAAAGATGAACGCGTATCGGGAGCGGATTTATCAGCATTACGTGCACGGCCGGGCGCAGGCGCTGGCGCCGGTGACGCTCGACGGGCTCGCCTCCCGCGCCGCTACCTTGCGGGACGTGATTCGCCGCTTCTTCCCGATGCAACGCGCCGCCCAGGTGCTGGATCTCGGCTGCGGCCACGGTGCGCTCCTCCATTTCGCCCGTCAGGCCGGCTACGTCAACATGACCGGCATCGACGTCTCGCCGGAACAGGTGGCGGAAGCGCGGCGCCTCGGCATCGAGGGCGTACAGGAAGGCGACCTACTGGCCACCCTAGCCGCCCTTCCGGAGGCCTCCCAGGACATCGTGGTGGCATTCGACGTCATCGAGCATTTCGCCAAGGTCGATCTGTTGCCCTTCGTGGACGAGGTCCGCCGAGTGCTCAAGCCGGGTGGGCGCTGGCTGATTCATGCCCCCAACGGCGAATCGCCGTTTGTGGGCGCCATCCGCTACGGCGATTTCACCCACGAACTGGCCTTCACCCGCGCCTCGCTGTCCCAACTCCTCCTGTCCTCGGGTTTTTCACGGGCCGAGTTCTTCGAGAGCGGACCCGTTGCCGCCAGCCTTACGGGGGCCGTGCGCGTGGCGCTCTGGCGGACGATTCGCCTGGGCCTCCGGCTGTGGCTCGCGGCGGAAACCGGGGACACCGGCCGCAGCGCCATTTTCACCCGCAACTTTTTCACGGTTGCCTTCAAGTGAGGCTGACGACGGTATGTGTGGCATAGCAGGGATTTATTCTTATGGCGGAGAACTCGTCAACCGGGACGAGCTACTTGCCATCCGAGACGCTATGATTTCCCGCGGGCCGGACGGCGCCGGCCTCTGGCTGGGTGCGGGTGATCGGGTGGGACTGGCCCACCGCCGCCTTTCCATCCTCGATCTCTCTGACGCAGGTGCCCAGCCCATGCGCGACCCCACCACCGGAAATGGCATTGTCTTCAACGGCGAGATCTACAACTACCGGGAGCTGAAACGGGAACTCGAAGCGGCCGGCCGTGTTTTCCACTCCCATTCCGACACTGAGGTGCTGCTCCACCTCTATGCGGCCCACGGCGTGAACATGTTGGAACGGCTGCGGGGCATGTATGCCTTCGCTCTCTGGAATGAGCCCGAGGGCAGCCTGTTCCTTGCCCGCGACCCCTACGGCATCAAGCCTCTCTACTACGCTGACGATGGCCACACCATCCGTTTCGCCTCCCAGGTGCGGGCGCTGCTGAAGGGCAAGGTCGACGTCCACCCGGAGCCCGCGGGACACGCGGGCTTTTTCCTGTGGGGTTCGGTTCCGGAACCCTTCACCCTCTACCGCGGCATCCGAGCGTTGCCGGCCGGTCACTGGATGCGGGTGGACGGCCGCGGTGCCTCCCGGCCCGTAGACCACGCCAGCGTGACGAAGCTCCTCGCCGCCTCGGACGAACCCACATCGCTATCCAGGAACGATGCCCTGGCGGCGATTGCCACGGCTGTCAGGGACAGCGTGGCCGCCCATCTCGTCGCCGATGTTCCCGTGGGGGTGTTCCTGTCTGCGGGGCTCGATTCGACCATGCTCGCAGGATGCGCGGCTATGGCCGGGGAGCTGCGAACGGTAACGCTGGGGTTCGATGAATACGCAGGCAGCCGTGACGATGAGGTACCTCTGGCAGAGGAAACGGCCCGGGTCCTGGGCGCCCAGCACACCACGGTCCGGGTCGGGCGGGCGGATTTCGAGGCGGAGCGGGAGCGGCTGCTCGCCGCGATGGACCAGCCTTCAATCGACGGGGTCAACACGTGGTTCGTGGCCCGCGCGACGGCCGCCCAGGGTCTCAAGGTGGCGCTGTCCGGCTTGGGTGGCGACGAATTATTCGGCTCTTACCCGAGTTTTACGGATGTACCCCGCATGGCGAAGCTGTTTTCGCCCCTCGCCGGGATTCCGGGCCTGGGATCAACCGTCCGCCTCGCCTTGGCGCCGCTCATCAGGCACTTCACTTCCCCCAAATACGCAGGGCTGATCGAATACGGTGGCAGCTTGGGCGGCGCGTATCTACTCCGCCGAGCGCTGTTCATGCCCTGGGAACTGCCGGTAGTGCTTGAACCTGACATGGCACGGGAGGGGTGGCGCGCGCTCGAAACCCGCGCCCGGTTGGAAGCGGCGACAACCGGGATCGGAAATCCCCGTCTCGCCGTCTCCGCTCTGGAAATGATCTGGTACATGCGCCACCAGTTGCTTCGCGACGCCGACTGGGCCGGGATGGCCCATTCGCTGGAGATCCGTGTGCCCTTTGTGGATATGAGTCTTCTGGCGCACGTGGCCCCCATTCTTGCGGCCTGCCCCGGCATCTCTAAACGGGAGGTCGCGGCAACAGTGGCGCCGCTACTTCCTCCGGCCATATTCGGGCGGCCCAAAACGGGGTTCTCCGTCCCGGTACAAGACTGGCTCCTTGGTCCTACGGCTCGGGGCGAGCGCGGGTTGAGGGGCTGGGCGAAGGTCGTGTACGCATCGGGGGGCTGGCAGGCATGAGGATTCTGGTCATCACCACTGACGCTTTTGGCGGCCACGGCGGTATCGCCCAGTACAACCGCGATCTGCTGACGGCGCTGGCCGCCATGCCGGAGGTGGAGGAAGTCGTGGGCGTGCCCCGCAACCTGCAATTTCCCCCCGGTGAACTGCCCGCCAAACTCCGCTACCATCCCGAGGCCGCGGGTAGCAAGCTGCGGTTTGTCCGGAAGGCGTTTGCCATCGCGCACGGGCATTTCGACCTCATCCTGTGCGGCCACGTTAACCTGTTGCCCGTGGCGGCGCTTCTGAATCTGAAGATCAAGGCACCGCTCGTGTTGCTCATCTATGGCATCGACGTCTGGCAGTCCCACCCATCCGCGCTGGTGCGGCGCATCATCGGCAAGGTGGATGCGGTGTGGTCCATCAGCGAGATCACCCGGGACAAGATGATGGCGTGGTCGGGGCTAGACCAGGAGAAGTTCGCGATTCTGCCCAACGCCATCAACCTCGACCGCTACGGGCCGGGGCCAAGAACCACGACCCTCGTTAAGCGTTATGGGCTAGATGGACGAAGAGTCATCATGGTCTTATGCAGATTGTCCGGGACTGAGCGATACAAGGGAGTAGATGAGGTTCTGGAGCTAATGCCCAGGCTTTTTCTGAAAGAGCCGCGGCTGACTTTCCTGGTCGCTGGTGACGGCGACGACCGTCCCAGGCTGGAGGGGAAAGCCGCGACTCTGGGTGTGGCCGACCGGGTCGTGTTCACGGGCTTCGTTCCGGAAGCCGAAAAGATCGACCACTATCGCTTGGCCGACGCCTTCGTCATGCCAGGGAGAGGCGAAGGTTTCGGCTTCGTGTTCCTGGAAGCTCTGGCCTGCGGTGTGCCAGTGGTGGCGAGCAAGCTCGACGGCAGCCGCGAGGCCGTAAGAAATGGCCTGCTGGGTCGTCTCGTGGACCCGACCGCCCCCGCTGAACTCGAAGCCGCCATTCTGGGCGTACTCGACGAGCCCCATGGCGTACCCGACGGTCTAGCGTACTTCAGCTTTCCTGAATTCCAAAAGCGGGTAACGGAAGCAACGCGTAAGGCAGTGAAAAGATGAAAACAGCGCTGATTTGCGGAATCTCCGGTCAGGACGGGCCCTATCTTGCCCGATTGCTGCTCGACCATGGCTACGAAGTCGTTGGTGCCTCCCGCGACGCCCAGATGAACAGATTCTCCAACCTCGACAGGCTAGGTATCCGCAAGTATGTGCGGGTGGTCTCGATGGCGATGAACGATTTCCGCAGCGTACTTCAAATACTGAGCCAGACGCGACCATGCGAGGTGTACAACCTGGCGGGGCAAAGCTCGGTGGCGCTGTCCTTCGAGCAGCCGGTGGAAACCCTGGAAAGTATCACCGTCGGTACCCTCAACCTACTTGAGGGCATCCGCTTTCTCGACCCGTGCATTCGGCTCTACAACGCAGGGTCGAGCGAGTCCTTTGGCGATACCGGGGATGTGGTGGCGGACGAGAACACCCCTTTCCGTCCCCGCAGTCCCTACGCTGTGGCCAAAGCGGCGGCATTCTGGGAGGTGGCCAATTACCGCGAGGCTTATGGCCTGTATGCTTGTTCGGGCATCCTGTTCAACCACGAATCGCCGTTGCGTCCGGAGCGTTTCGTCACCCAGAAGATCGTGTGCGCGGCCTGCCGCATCGCGGCGGGCCAGCAGGAAAAGCTCAAGCTGGGGAACCTCTCCGTGCAACGGGACTGGGGTTGGGCGCCGGAATATGTGGACGCCATGTGGCGGCTCCTCCAACAGGATCGTCCCGACGATTATGTGATCGCCACCGGGGAAACCAGCCGCCTGGAGGAGTTCGTCGCCGAGGCCTTCCGTCTGGTGGGCCTCGACTGGCGCGACCACGTGGAAAGCGATCCGGCCCTGCTACGCCCGATGGATATCAGGGTCGGGCGGGCCAATCCGGCCAAGGTGTTCGAGCGGCTCGGCTGGGTGGCCAGTTCCAAGATGCGGGATGTGGTACGGCAGATGGTAGTAGCGGCACAAGAAGAGATGAAAGATCATGGCTGACGTGCGCCTGGCTTGGCTGGCCACCCACCCGATCCAGTATCAGGCCCCGCTCCTGCGCGCCGTCGCGGCGACACCGGGTGTTGACCTCACGGCGCTTTTCTTTAGCGATATGTCGGTTCGTGGCTATGTGGACCGGGAGTTCGGCTGTACCGTGGAGTGGGACGTGCCCTTGCTCGACGGCTATCGCCACGAGTTTTTGACGCGGACTGGCGAGCGCGAACCCGGGATCTCGTTCCTGCGGCCCCGTATCTCGGGTCTGGTCGAACGGCTGACGCGCGACCACTTCGACGCGGTGCTGGTGCAGGGCTGGAACCACTATGGCTATCCCCTCGGGGCGTGGCTCGCTAGACGTGCCGGACTCAAGGTGTTGATGCGCTGCGAGGCGACGCGCCACGTGACGGAGTCCACCGGCCTCAAGGGCTTGGCTCGGCGCGCTTTCGTGGGCTTGATGCTGGGCCAGGTCGATCGTTTTCTCGCGATCGGCACCCGCAACCGGGAATTCTATCTTTCCTGGGGGATTCCGCCCGAGCGCATCGGCGACATGCCCTATGCGGTGGACAACGATTTCTTCCATGGCCGCGATGCAGCCGTGGATCGCAAGGCGCTCCGCGCTTCCCTGGGGTTCGCCCCTGACCGCCCCGTGATCCTTTACGCGAGCAAGCTCACGGCGCGCAAGCGGGCCGATGACCTGCTGGAAGCTTACCGACGCCTGTCGTTAGGCGGTCTGGAGCCGAACCCTTACCTGGTATATGCGGGCGACGGCGAGTTGCGGCCCGCGCTGGAGCAGCGAGTCGCGAAACTCGGCTGGCGATCGGTGCGCTTTCTAGGTTTTAAGAACCAGGGAGAGTTGCTGGGTTACTACGCCCTTGCCGATGTGTTTGTGCTGCCATCTTTCAACGAGACCTGGGGGCTGGTGGTCAACGAGGCGATGAACGCCGGCTGCGCCATCGTGGTCAGCGATCAAGTGGGCAGCGGCGTGGACTTGGTGGAGGATGGCGTCAACGGCGCCAAATTCCGGGCGGGTGACGTGGCGGGTCTGACGAGGGCGCTAGACCGCACCCTGCAGAACGACGCCTATCTGGACATGGGACGGAAAAGCCTTGAGCGGATCGGTCGCTGGGGCCTGACCGAGGACGTGGTGGGACTGTGCGAGGCGCTGTCCCGGCTGGGCCTCCCGGTCACATCTGATCACAGTCAATCGGCATGAATCATCTCGACCACATCCAACCTCTTAGGACCTGCGACCTGTGCGGCCATCGTCTGAGTCACAATTGCTTCTGCCTCGCCCGTGGTGAGGTCGTGGTGCATGACTTTCGTGCTCGGGTCAGCACTGTGGTATGCAGGACATGCAAGTTCATTTTTCAGCCCGAGGTCTTCAGCGAGGAATCCCTGATGCGCTTGTACGCGCAGGATCGCGGGTTCGAGACCGCAGAAAGCGAAACGACTAGTGCATTGGTGCGACGCTACAGGGAGTTCCGGCAGGCGTTCATCACTGAGGCGTTGGAGGGTATGGCGTCCAAGGCCGTCCTCCGGATTCTGGATGTTGGGGGCGGGATTGGGGACTGCACCGAGCACCTCGCCACGAAGCATGACGTGACCGTCCTCGACGCAAACGACACGCCGCCGCGTAACCCGAAAGTCACGAAGCTGGTTGGCCCCTTCCAGACCACCTCGTTCTCAAAGCCGTTCGACGTGATCGTCATGAATCACATACTCGAGCATGTCTTTTCGCCCAATACTCTCCTGAGCAGGGCGCGGGATTTGCTGACCCCCGGTGGCCGGCTGGTTGTCGAAGTGCCCTATGAACTCTATACGCCTCTTGTGTTTCGGCGTACAGGGGACTGGCGCCATGTCGCCTATTTTTCCCGGGACACTCTGAGAAAACATTTGACCAAGGCTGGATTCGCTACGCACCGATTGGGTATCGAGCTTGGCCATTATGGGGATCGACGCCTGCCAGTGATCCGGGCTGTGGCCATGGTCGCCGAGCGAGCCGAGGAGCCTGCGTTGAGCACTGGCTATTGGCCGCTGCTTCATGACCTGTTGGATTTTCGTGCGGTTAGGCTCACGATTCAATCGCGGATGAGTTCCCGATGTTGCTGAAGACGGTCTTCACCAACTCTGCCATTCAGGTCATCAACTTTGGGGGCTCGATCGCGGCAGCTCGCCTATTGGGCCCTGAAGGCCGTGGTCATCTGGCGTTGGTGTTACTCTACCCGCAGCTCATTGCCAATCTGCTCTTCGGCGGCCTAGATCGCGCCGCCTCCGTGCTCGGCGGTACCCGCCGGCTATCGTCGCCCGTGTATACGGCTGGAAGCCTGTCGGTGCTGTTGGCAATTCCTGCGGTGCTTATTGCCTATGTGGTCATTTCGTCAAAGGTTTCTGATCCAACACTTCGCGGTTGGTCCTACCTATACTGCGCGTACGTCCCGGCACTTTATTTTTTTAGCCTCATGGTGGCGCTCTTTGCGGGAACGGGCGACTTCTCACGGTATAACCTCGCGAGGCTATCGTACTACCTCGCCTACGCCGGCTTGCTAGTCGTGCTGATCATCTTGCCGTTCTCTCGCCTTGGTGTCTTTGTGACGGCCAACCTTGGTGCTGTCTATATCGCATTTGCCATCAGTCTTGGGCTCATGCTCGCCAGCGGTATCACGCCGAAGTCCTCTCCCCTGGTGGCGGTGAGACGGGACGCCACAGCACTGATCCGTTCGGCTGGTGTCTTCGCCCTTCCAGTCGGTATGGCCCACGTGTCAGCGAATCTCTACCAGATTCTACTCAGTTACTTGGCCGACGCATCGGCGCTCGGGTTATTCGTCGTCTATTTTAGTTACGGCCGTCTTGTTTCCGGCGTCGCCGGGGCGATCAATGTCAGGGCGTTTCAGTCGAGCATTGCGGGGCAGGACGGCGGTTTCGCGCGTGTGTTCCGAATGTCGGCAGTGATCTACGTGCTGCTTGCGGCGCTGCTTTTTGTGGCGGCGCCGCTGGCGATAAGACTGCTATACGGCGAAGGCTTCGTGGGCGACGCGGGGGTGGCCCGGTTGTTGATACTCTCCGCCGTCTGCTTTTTCCTTTCGGAAATGCTTGCCGAGTTTTACAAGGGAAAAGAGAAGGTGGCGGCGGACGTGTGGTCGCAAGTGCTCTACTGTTCCGTAGTCGCTGTGCTTGGATTCTGGTTGGTGCCTTCCCACGGCATCGGGGGAATGGCAGCGGCTGTTGTCGTGGCAGATGCCGCCAGACTGATGCTCCTTGCCACGCTGGCGCCCAATGTTTCCGGCGTGTCGATGGGGCAATTGGTGCGCTTCAGCCGACAGGATTTGCAGGATGTCGCCCACGGCGTCAAGAGAGCGCTGGTGCCGAGATAAAGCGGCTATGGTAAATATCTTTCTTTCTTCTTTCGTCTGGTCACAGCCGCGACCGGGATCGGGTATTCGGCACCACGTGCTCGACCTGTACTCGCGGGTTTTCTCGAACGAGGGCTATGTCGTATATCCAACACGGCCTGTATCGTTCGACATCTTAGGTGCGTTATGGCACCTGACGAAATTCAAGTCTGGAACTTTCAATGTGGTGACGCAGGGCTACCCTGTTATTGCGGCATTCCTGGCCCTGCTCCTCGGTATGCGAGTCCGGTTGATCGTGCATACCTGGAAGGTTCCTGGTCATACGGACGACAGGCTCACCGCGAGGCTTTACGACCTAGCGCTCGACCGACTGATCCGCAGCGCCGATCTCGTTGTCGTGGCCAGCGAGCAGCAGCGGCGGCAATTGTCCGAGAAGTATCCGAAAATTCGGATCTGTTTTGCACCCGTGACGGTTGACTGCGAGTACTGGTCTCCGGACAGAGATGCCGAGGGCGACCCTGCCGTGCTCTCTAATTTCGGACTCAAGCGGGAGCGATATGTTCTGACCGTGGGAGGAAATGACCGAGACGAACGGTTCGGAATTCTGCTCGCGCGCGAACTCGGGTTGAAGTATGTGCGTGCTACCAATGACCGGCAGCTCGTCGGGCAGGTCGCGGCAATCAGGGACGAGCTTGGTGCCGCCGACGTGGCAAAAGTGTTATTGAACGTGAGCGACGGCGAGTTGCGCGTTCTTTACCGCAATGCCTACATTGTATGCCTGCCAACCTTCACCAGGACGAATCCTGCCGGCTTATCCGCTTTGGTAGAGGCAATGGCTTGTGGGGCGGTGGTCGCGGTTCCCGCAAGTATCGCCGAGGGATATATCGAAGATGCTATCAATGGCTTCGTATTGAGCGAACACCCAAAGGACTTCAGTTATCGGTTGACTGGGCTCCAATCCCAGTTCTCCAGTGTGCGTCGCCGAGCTAGGCAGACTGCTGTTAAGGAATTGGCACAGGAGACAATTGCTGAACACGTGCGGGGCCAGCTAGGTACTCCAATTTAAGAAAGCTAGGACGAAAGATCTGTGGAATGGAAAGATCGCGGTAGGGACGGACTAGGGGCGGTTTTATAACCGCTGTAGCCAAAACCTCTGTGCTCTGAAACGTTCGGTGTGAGTGGAGAAGTGCGGAATGCTACCTCTTTGACCGGGTCCTCTGATCACCCGAGCAGTCGTTGCTAGGCCGTGAAGCCGGTTCTAATACAACGGCGGAGGTCCTTACGCTTCCAGATTCACGGGCAGTTCGGACTACGAGCGCCGCATAACCGTATACGGCCTGACGGCGATGAGTCGAGATCGATAAAGATGTGGCGGGAGTTTTAAGTCGTGGTTCTCTGGAGACTGAGGAAGGACAGGGTAGCGTTGAGGGATGTGGTCTTAAATGTCGGTTTGTTTGAGGCATTTGCCTGAGAGGTATGGCAGCGATCATGGAAGATGGGCTAATCAACCTACTTGCTATTTCCAGTATCTCGTTGCTGGTCATCGGAGTAATCGTCGCCAGATCCCTGAAGCACCTCACGGTGGTTGAGCTATTTCTAGTATTCGGGGCGATACAATTTTTCGGGCTAGCCGTTGCTGATGTATTCCTGCGCGAGATCGACGAACTTGACTCAGTCGTGGTTACCGTTGCCCAGCTTTCAGTCCTGTTTGCTTACATCGTAACGTGGGGTGTCTCACGAGCCATCATTTCTAAGCAGAGCCCTTTGGTTATTGTCAACTTACTCGCAATCGGGGAGCGTATCGCGACGTCGCTTCTCGTCGCAGGTCTGATCGGGGTCTCACTATTGCGGCTTTATGCCTTCTTAGAGTACGGGGTGGCCTCTCACATAGACATAACACACACTGATGGTGGTGCAGTGACGATGCCATACGGATTTACTAGTTTGTACAACATTATGAATCCGGTGGTCATAATGATTTTTCTTGCCGCCGTTGCAAAGGTAACTGCCAGTGGTGAGCGGCCACGCCGTAATTGGTATGTAGATCTTGCAGTTGGGTTAATAGCTGGAATTCTGTTGATGACCTTCGGTAGGAGGATGGCATTATACGTCTCTATTATGACGGTTGTTGTGGTCCTGATCAGACAACGGAAAACACGATTGATTTATTGGGTGGGAGGTCTGGTGCTGGTGATAGGTTTCATGTTGGTGTTTAGCAATATCTATCAGGGTTATCGTCAATTCCTCGCTCCTAGAGCAGACATTCGGGCAGGATCCTTGGGGGAGGCGGCAGGAGATATGCACGCAACAATAGAAAACCTTCGCGAGCGTGACAAGGTGTGGCAGTTCCACTATTCGATACTGGATGAACAATTAAGGGGAACGTCGCGTGATGTGCCGTATGGAGAGATTACACTACAGGCAGCCGCAAATAGCATTCCGAGGGTTTTTTGGCCTAACAAGGTAGCCATACAACTGGATGCAATGGTTGCACGTATTTACGGGTTCGAGATAACGGACTATCCCGGAAGCACACTTGCGTTTCTGGTCGCAGACTACGGGTCCATAGGATATTTCATATTTGTCGGAATAATGGTTGGTTTAGTGATGGCCACAATACGGTTGCTCGACTTGCTGAAGGTCGCACCAATTCTCCAGTTTGCTGCCGTCGGCTTACTGTTGTTTCATCTAATTGATGTAGAAAACGAATTAACAGACTATTTCTTGATGGTGAGGAATTTCGGACTAATTATACTAGTCGGCGCAGTGCTTAGAGGATTATATGGGTTTCGTGCAGTCATGAGAGGGGCGGTCAGGCCAGAGAGGGTTGGTCACTAGTACGACTGGATCGCTGCCCTCTGGAGTACCAGTTGGATCGTACGGTGACGACATTGAGTTGTGGCCAATGCGAAGAGTGGGTGGAAAGGAATCGTCTGTAGCGGCCCATAATCATGGTCCAGATGACAGAAGAAGGAGTGATCGAAATGGTTGAGGCACTATGTCTGCCATGCAAGTCAGTCGACTGCGATTAGAAGTGACTGGTCTGTGAAGATCGTCCATATCGTGCCGACCTATTACCCGGCCTCCTACTTTGGGGGGCCGATTTTCTCCACTTACGGGCTGTGTAACGCCTTGGCGAAAATCCGGGGCGTTGAGGTGCGGGTATTAACGACAGACAACGCAGGGCCTGGACGCCGCAACCGCGTGCCTGTGGAGCGGCGACTGGTACGGGCGGAGTGTGGCTACGACGTTTATTACTTTCCAAAGCTTATGTCATGGCAGGTTTCGCTGGAACTTTTAGTTCGGTTACCTGGGTTCGTGCGTTGGGCCGACGTGGTGCATTTGACTAGTGTCTATTCATTTCCCACTATACCTGCCCTGCTGTTAGCGCGGATCTTCTCGAAACCTGTCGTATGGTCTCCCCGAGGCTCGCTGCAGCGGTGGAGTGGCACTCGCAAGATGTTCCTGAAACGGCTCTGGGAGGTTACGTGTAACGCGCTTATTAGACCCGGACGCTGTGTGCTCCACGTGACGAGCCGGGCAGAATCTGAGGAGAGCTGTATGCGGATTCCTCGGGCGCGCCCAATCGTGATCGAGAACGGGATCGAACTCCCGCCAGTGCTCGAACCAAGGGGATGGCGTCCAGGTGGCCGGATCCGACTGCTTTATATCGGAAGGCTCGATCCCAAAAAAGGAATTGAAAACCTCTTTGAGGCGCTAAGTTCGTTGGACGAAGCAGTGACGCTGGCTGTCTGCGGTACGGGTGATACACGTTACGTGGATTCACTGAAAGAGTTGGCCAAGCGGCGGGGGATCGCGTCGAGAGTTGATTTCGTCGGGGAGGTTGGCGGGCAAGCAAAAGCCGAGGCGTTCCGTGACGCCGACGTGTGCGTTGTCCCATCACACACGGAGAATTTCGCGGTCGTGGTGGCCGAGGCACTCGCGCACGGCGTCCCTGTGATTGCAAGCAAAGGTACGCCATGGAGTGGGCTCGTGGAACACGATTGCGGGCTGTGGGTTGACAACGATCCTGCGAGCCTCGTGGCGGCGATTCAGGAAATACGCGCACGTGACCTTCCCGGCATGGGTGTGCGCGGGCGTCTGTGGGTGCGGACGTTTTCCTGGGAAAAGATTGCCGAACGCATGTGGGGTGTTTATCAGATGCTTCACAAGGAGAGCGCCCTCGCATGAAGCTCTGTATTGTCTCCTCCTGTGGTGGGCACCTTACGGAGGTACGACGTCTCAGACCGGCATATGCTACCTATGAGCACTTTTATATTCTCAATGATCGTGCGATCCTGCCAGGGGACATGCGGGGGCGGACCTACTTCATCACGCATTCTGAAAGGGACTGGCGATTTCTTGTGAATCTATGGGAAGCTTTCGCTATACTGCGACGCGAGCGGCCGCAGGTAATCTTGAGCACCGGTGCGGGGCCGGCGGTCCCGGTCGCGATAATCGGACGCCTGCTCTATTCTTCCAAAGTCATTTTCGTTGAGACGTTGACCAGCGTTCACCGGCCATCGTTGACCGCAAGAATCATGTACTATGTCGCCCACCGGTTCTTCTATCAGTGGGAGGGGTTGGCACGCTACTTTCCGCTCGGGACCCATGGCGGATTACTGCTGTGACGACGTTCGTTTCGGTGGGAAATGCACGGCAGCCGTTTCATCGCCTGTTGGATGGGGTGCTGGCGATTGCGGCAAGTCTTCCTCAGCCTGTTATTGTGCAGCACGGGCATACGCCGTTTTCCCAAAAGGGGGTTACAGCAATCGACTTCATGGATTCGGAGGAATTCGCGCGACGCCTCGGCGGAGCGCAACTCGTTATCATTCATGCCGGTGCAGGCTCGATAATGCACGCGATCGAGGCGGGAAAGGTGCCGGTGGTGATGCCACGGCGAGCAGACCGTGGGGAACACGTGAACGATCATCAGGTTGAATTGGCGGAAGCATTGGGCATCGTCGGTAAGGTGGTTGTTGCAGACGAGCCGAAGGATCTAGTGGCCGGGATCGCCACGGCGCTCGCCCGCCAGAAGGAACGGGAAGGCGCTGGCAACGGGCCTTCACAAACCGAGGAACCGAGGATGCTCAATTTGGTCCGGGATGTCCTCGCCGAATATGCGCGAGGGGCCGGCAAGTGACGAAGGCTGCGGGAAAACAGGCGGTTCTTCTCGGTGTCAACGCATTCCACGGCGACTCCTCGGCTTGTTTGGTGCACGGTGGCCGCTTGATCGCCGCTGCCGAAGAAGAGCGCTTCCGGCGCATTAAGCATTGGGCCGGTTTCCCGAGTGAGGCAATCCGCTACTGCCTCGAGGCTGGAGGATTGCGGCTGGATGACGTTGACTATCTGGCTGTGAACCACGATCCGCGTGCGAATTTGTGGGAAAAGTCGGTGTATGTGCTTAACCACCGCCCGAATCCCCAACTGGTGCTGCGGCGGATCATGAGCCGCTGGCGGCGTGCGGGAGTAGCGGAGCGACTCGACAAGGCGTTTCCGGGCCAACGCTTTCGGGGCGAGGTGCGGCATGTCGAACATCACCTTGCGCACCTTGCGTCAGCATTTCTCGTTTCGCCGTTCGATGAGGCGGTGTGTGTATCCGTCGATGGGTTCGGTGATTTTGCGAGTGCGGCGTGGGGCATCGGGCGCATGGAACGTATCGAGATTGAGGGCCGAGTCTTCTTTCCCCATTCGCTCGGTATTTTCTACCAGGCTATGACGCAGTACTTGGGGTTTCCCCACTACGGCGACGAGTACAAGATGATGGGGCTCGCGCCCTACGGTGAGCCGAGGTATCTCCAGCAGATGCAGAAGATCGTGCAACTGCGGGACGATGGAAGCTTCCAGCTCGACCTTGCGTACTTCCGCCACCATCAGGAGAAGATTGATTACGCCTGGGACGATGGCTCGCCGAGTGTCGGGCGCCTGTTTACGCCGGCGCTGGACGAACTGCTCGGGCCTGCCCGGCGCAACGACCAACCGCTAGATGCGAAACATAGGGATATTGCGCGCTCGGCGCAGGCCATGTACGAGCAAGCGTTCTTCCATCTCCTAAACCATGTCCAGCGGCGCTATGGTCTTGAAACTCTCGCGCTCGCGGGCGGTTGCGCCATGAACTCAGTAGCCAACGGCAAGATTTATCGCCAGACGCCTTTCCGGCATGTCTACATCCAGTCCGCTGCCGGTGATGCCGGCGGGGCGATTGGCGCCGCCATGGCGCTCTGGCACCGGCTCAATGCTGGTGGCCGCAACGGCGCCATGGATCATGCCTACTGGGGACCGGAGTTCAGTGATACCCATATCGGTGAACTCTTGCACAAACGAGGTGCGGATATCGACGGGCGAGGTTGCCGAATTGAGGAAGTTCCGGACGAGAAGGATTTGTGTCGGCGGACGGCGGCCTATATCGCGGAAGGAAGGGTGGTGGGATGGTTCCAGGGGCGTATGGAGTGGGGACCGCGGGCGCTCGGCAACCGATCGATCGTCTGCGATCCGCGTCGCGCGGACATGAAAAATATCCTTAACCTGAAGATCAAGCGACGCGAGTCCTTCCGTCCGTTCGCGCCGTCGATCCTGCGTGAGGCGGTGACCGAATGGTTCGAGACCGACGACGATGTCCCGTTCATGATGCAGGTTTTCCAGATACGGGAAGAGAAGCGCCCGCTGATTCCTGCGGTCACGCATGTGGACGGATCCGGGAGGCTGCAGACGGTTCATCGCGGCACAAACCCACGCTATTACCGCCTCATAGAGTCATTTCGGGATCTTACTGGCATACCCATTGTTCTCAACACCTCGTTTAACGAGAACGAACCTGTGGTCTGCCGCCCCGAAGAGGCGCTCGACTGTTTTTTGCGCACCCAGATGGACGTGTTGGTCATGGGAAGCTGGATGTTGACCCGGACTGGTACGGCGTAGAACAATGCCGAGCCGCGCCATCTCGCCATGAAGGTTTCGGTCATCACGGTCGTCCGCAACAGCGCGAATACAATCGAGGACGCGATCCGATCGGTTGCTACCCAGGATTATCCGGATGTCGAGCACATCATTGTCGACGGCGCCTCGACCGACGGCACGTTGGACATCATCAAGCGCCATACCGCTACCGTCACAAAGTACATCTCCGAGACTGATAAAGGCCTCTACGATGCGATGAACAAGGGCCTCGGGATGGCGACCGGGGAGGTGATCGGCTTTCTGAATGCCGACGATGTCTACGTGGATTCCCGTGTGCTTTCACGTGTCGCCCATGCCTTCCGCCAAGCCAGTATCGATGCTTGCTATGCCGATCTGGTGTACGTCAGCCCCCGTGACCCTAGCCGGGTGGTACGGTATTGGAAGTCCCGGCCATATGAAGAAGGTCTGTTTGAGAAGGGCTGGATGCCGGCGCATCCGACCTTTTTTGCCAGCCGGGCGATCTACGAGCGCCTCGGGGGGTTTGATTTGGATTTCAAGCGCCAAGCGGACTTTGAGCTGACCATGCGTTTTCTGGCGGTCCATAAGATCCGTTCCGTCTATATCCCGGAGATTTGGATCAGAATGCGAACCGGGGGGGTATCGAACAGCAGCTTGTCCGGGATCTGGCAAGGAAACCTGGAGGCTTATCGGGCCTGTAAGAAACACAATCTCCCGGTCACTCCGCTGTTCATAGCGAAAAAGGTCCTCTCGCGTCTCCCACAATTTTTTGCACGACCCGACGTACGCTCCGGGTCCGGGATGCCGTCTTGAAGTGGGTCCTCGTGACAGGCGCTTCTGGCTTCATCGGTGGCCATCTGGTAGAGAGCCTCATCTCGCGAAGGGTCCGTATCGATGCCCTGGTTCGCCAACGCCCGCAGCGTTGGGGCGATGAAGTGACCGTGATCGAGGGTGATATCCGTGTGAGAAGAGACCTTGATCGGTTGGCTGGCGACTACGACATCGTTTTTCACCTAGCCGGACGCGCGCACACAGTCTCTGATGGGGCCGGGAATGAGAACCTCTATCAAGAGAGCAATGTCGAGGGCACCCGGCACATTCTCGATGTCGCCGAGGCGAGGGGGGCTCGCGGTGTCGTGTTCTTCAGCAGCGTCAAGGCGATGGGTGAAGAATCGCCGGCGTGCCTTGACGAATCGATAGAGCCGAGACCGAAGACGCCGTATGGTCGCTCGAAGTTTGCTGCGGAACGGCTGGTGTTCGACTTTGGGAAACGCACGGGACTCCATGTGGTCTGTCTCCGGCTTCCCCTGGTCTATGGCCCCGGCAACAAAGGGAACCTCTACCGGATGATCTCCGCCGTCGATCGCGGCCGTTTTCCCCCTCTTCCCGACGTGGGCAACCGCCGGAGCATGGTCCACGTGTCGAACGTCGTGGACGCCGCGATTCTTGCCGCCACCCACCCCGCGGCGAACGGCCAGTGCTACATCGTGACCGACGGGCGGCCGTATTCCACCCGCGAGCTGTACGAGATGATCTGCCGCGGTCTGGGGAAGCCGATTCCCCGATGGCACGTCCCGCTCGGGGCGCTCAAGGCCTTGGCGCGGGTGGGCGATGCGATCGGGCGGGTGCGCGGGCGGCGGTTCGTGTTCGATTCCGATGCGCTCGAGAAACTTACTGGCAACGCGTGGTACAGCTCCGAGAAGATTGCGCGCGAGCTTGGCTTTCGACCGCGGGTCACGTTTGAGGAGGCGCTTCCCGAATTGATCGCGTGGTACCGACAGCAGAAAGAGGACTCTGCGAATTGACGTTTGGAGGCGACGTTCCGATCGTGTTGTTTCACGGAGCGGGGATTGACGGCGCCAATCGTCCGTCGTATATGGAAGCTCCCTGCAGTAAGCTGCAGGGAATCTTCGAAGTGCAAGGAAGTAAGGAAGCACAATTTCCATTTTGCTCGCTTACCCCGCAGCAAGCCGCGGGGAATGCGCTTGCAATGCACTTTCACGTATAGCTATCGTAGAGTGACATGATAGACAATATAGCGGAGGTTGCGTCATGGCAACGCAGATGATGATGAGGCTTGACGAGGCCCTCAAGAAGCGGCTCCAGAAGCAGGCCGGGATGGAGGGGAAAACGACCAGTCAGGTCATGAGAGAACTCATCGAGAACTATCTCCGTGAGCGGGACATTGGGGCGTATATCGACGATCTCTGGAACCGGATCGGAAAAGACTTGCGGTCAAAAGGCGTGGCGCCGCGAGATGTTCAAGCGGCCGTCAGAGGGGTCAGGAAGACCTCGAAGTGAGGGTGGTGATCGAGCAAGACCCCGACGACGATAAATTCGTGGCCTGCGCCGTCGCCTTGAACGCCGAAGCGGTCATCACCGGCGATCGGGCGCTCAGAGCAGTCGGACAGTATCAGGGAATCACGATCGTCACGCCCGAGCAATTTCTTCGGCGGTATCGATTCCAGCAAACGTGAAAGATATGGTGTCCGGACCGGACGCACCAGAGGGGTCAGCCCTTGACTTGTGACAACCTCATGCTCAGGCCAGATACCCGAAAGACGGCGAACCGCGGCCGGCCTGTCACATGTCAGGGGCTGACCTCAATGACCGTGGTTTAGGCCCCCCTCATCATTGAAATATTATTATGACTATAGTAATATGACTCCGGTCATTTTTGTTGCTGGGGAGGATCGGTCATGGCGCGTAGGGTCTCAAAGTCGCAGTTTAAGCCTCGGACGTTGGAGTATTTTCGCCAGGTTGAGCAAAGCGGGGAAGCGCTCATCATCACCGATCACGGTCGCCCGGTTTTGAAGGTCATCCCGTATTCGGCGGAACCTTCAGAGGTGCTCAATGCGCTGCGGAACTCCGTTCGGAAGTATGACCGTCCGATGGACCCGGTTGGGTTGGAAGACTGGGAATCGCTGACGTGATTGTGCTGGATACCCACGCGTGGGTTTGGTGGGCCAGCAATCCCGAACAGTTGTCGGACCATGCACGAGACCTGATCGACAAGTCGTCGGCCGACCACCACCTGTATATTTCGTCGATCAGCGCCTGGGAGGTGGCCTTGCTCGTTGCGAAAGGCCGGCTCGAGCTCACGATGGACGTTGAGGATTGGATTGCCAAATTCGAGGCGCTGCCGTACGTGAATTTCCTCCCCGTCAGCAATCGGATCGCGCTCAAATCGGTTCGACTGCCGGGTCCGCTGCACGGTGACCCTGTCGACCGGATGATCATCGCGACTGCGCTCACCCTGGGGGCGGTCCTGGTGACTAAGGATGAGAAGATTCTGAGCTATCCCCACGTTCAGGCTTCCTGGTAAGGGGATGCTCGACCGTGCGGCCGACGGTGGGTGAGGGTTATGCGGTCTTCACGTCCAGCACGGGGAGCCCTTCCGCGGTGGCCGCCTGGTTGAGCCGCACGTCGAAGGAAGAGAAGGCAATCCGAGCGTCGGAAGAAACGTGTCGTAAATCCAGCGCGGCGGCGAGATGAATCGCATCGAGGCCGCGCAGCGCGTGCTTCACCGCCAAGTCTCCCGCTTGCATTTCATTGAGATCGAGAACGGCGAAGTCCCGCCATTGTTGTTTCAGCGCGAGCAACACGCGCTGAAACGCGGCGGGGGCCAGATCGCCCTCTCGGCTCCGGCGCGCCAAAGCCGCCACGGCCTCCGGATAGGCGACCCGCGACGTGGCCAGCACCTCCGCGTGAAGCGCCCAGCGGCGCACGGAGTCTGCGCGGGGCTCGTCAAGGTACAGTTTGACGACACTGCTCGTGTCCAGGTAAAGGATCATTACCGATCTTCAAGCACGGTCTTGCTCAGGGGTTTGCCGCGTACGGAAATTCCACCCAGTCCCGCAGGTTTGCCGCCGGACCATTGCAGTTTGCCCTTCGAGGCGAGCACGAGAGCGCCTTCACGCTCGGCGCTGAGCGGGATGAGTTCCGCCACTTCCTTGCCTCGGTCGGTTATGATGACCCGCTCACCCCGATGAGCTTTTTCTACATAGCGGCTCAGATCCGCTTTGAGCTGTTTGATGCCTACGGTTTCCATGTCTCACCTCCTAGCTTGAAGCGAAGTGGTTACTTTGATAGTGTAGTCGTGGTCTCTATGGAATGCAAGAGCGCGCCACACTCCATCGATTCTCTGACGCGATGATGAACCTGACATCCCCTGCAATGACGGCCGCGGCGATCCTCGGCGCCTTTCTGGCGTCATGTTGGCTGACGTCGGTCGTTCGACGGTATGCGCTCGGGCGCTCGATCGTTGATCGGCCCAATCCTCGCAGTTCTCACAGCTTGCCGACCCCGCGCGGCGGGGGCGCGGCGATCGCCGTTTCGTGGTTTCTCGCCCTGGGGTGGTTGGTCGTCTCCGGATTGCTCGACACGTGGGTCGGTCTCGCGCTCTTGGCGGGCGGGGGCGCGATTGCGTTAATCGGATGGGTGGACGACCGGCGCGGCCTGCCGGCGACGGTTCGGGCCGGCGTGCATCTGGCCGCCGCCGTGTGGGCGGTCTGGTGCCTGGGCGGGTTCCCATTTTTGGATGTGGGCGTGCGTGTGGCGCCGCTTGGGTGGATGGGCGGCGTGTTGGCCGTCTTCGGCATCGCGTGGTTGACGAATCTCTACAACTTCATGGACGGAATCGACGGCCTGGCCGCGGGCGAGGCGGTGAGCGTCGGTCTCGTCGCGGGTGGACTGTTGATGGCGTCGGGCGCGGACGGTCTGGCGCTGGCGGCCCTCTCGTTGGCGGCCGCCGCGGGCGGATTCTTGGTGTTCAATTGGCCTCCGGCGAAGATCTTTATGGGCGATGTGGGGAGCGGGCTGCTCGGATACGCATTCGGCGTGCTCGCGATGGCGTCCGAACGGGCGGGTGCGGTTCCCCTGATCGTCTGGATGATGTTGCTTGCGGTCTTCATCGTCGATGCGACGGCTACGTTGGTCCGCCGAATCGTCAACGGCGAGCGGTGGTTCGAAGCACACCGGTCTCACGCGTATCAGCGCGCGGTTCAAACGGGGTATTCCCACCGTGACGTGACGGTTGCGGTGATGGGCCTGAATGCCCTGCTTGCCGTTGCCGCGACGGGAGCGTGGTTGGCTCCCGCGTTGCTTCCAGTTGTGCTGGCTGTGACCGTGGGAGGCCTTGTGGGCATCTGGTATTGGTTCTGTTGTTCCCGAGCTGTTCGGCCGTGTTCGGATTGACATCCGGTCGCGATCCCACTTATAGTCGCTCAGCATTGAAGCTCCCTGCAGCTTGCTGCAGGGAGCTTCCAAGTGCAAGGACGTACTGGTTAGAGCTCGCTTGCCCCGCAGCAGGCGGCGGGGAATGCGCTCGCTCAGCACTTTCAACTCCGGAGGTACGATGCAACAGGGACGTTCTCTCCTCAGGGATGGGGTTTCGCGCGCGCTCGAACCGGTTCTTCACCTCCCCAGCGGCATTCGCCGCCTGTTTATCTCGGGTGTCTTCCTCGTAGAACTCGCAGTCGCCGTGTTCCTGGCGTTCAATGTTCGGTTCGAGGGAATTGTCCCGGCCGAATACGTGTCGTTGGGCCTTTCGGCTTTCGGCTATGTGGCGGCTGTGTATCTGGCGTGCTATTTCCTGGTGGGAGCCCACCGCGGATTGTGGTCCTTCACCGGCATCCATGATTTCATCAAGATCCCGGTCGTGGCCCTGGCCGGTGGCGCGGGTTCTTACGCGCTCATTCATCATCTCCTTGGATGGACGAGCTATCCGAGGTCGATTTACATTCTGACCGCGGTGTTTCTCTTTGTTCTGATGTCCGTTAATCGCGGCGGAGTGCGATTGTTCCGACAGTGGTTTCAAGGCCTGGGTAAACACGGAACGCCGGTCGTGATTGTCGGGGCCGGGCGAGCGGGCGAAATGCTCGTCCGCGATATGCGGCACAACGCCCACTACACGTACAAACCCGTCGCCTTTATCGACCGAGACCTGTCCAAACAGGGCTCGACGATTCACGGGATTCCCGTGGCGGGGGACTACCGCGCGCTCCCCGCGGTGATCGCCAAGTATCAGCCTCAGGAGATCATCGTCGCGATTCCGTCGGCCTCCCCGGCGCAGTTGCGTGGCATCGTCAAGGACTGCCAGCCGTACGGCCTGCCGATCAAGGTGCTCCCGAGCGTGCGGGACATTCTGCGCGGCGACGTGACCGTCTCGATCATTCGGCCGTTGGCGCTGGCCGACCTGCTCACGCGGGCCGTCGTCCCGGCCGAGAGCCGGGGCCTCGATTCAATCGTTGAGGGCAAGTGCGTGTTGGTGACCGGCGCCGGCGGATCGATCGGCTCGGAACTGTGCCGCCAGATCGCCCGTCACCGCCCCGGTCGTTTGGTGTTGGTGGAGCGCTACGAGAACAATCTCTACGGGATCGAGACGGCGCTGCGCGATGCGGACGCGACGAAGGGCGTGGACGTTCGCGCCTGTCTCGTCGACATTCTCGATGATGGCCGCATGGAGACGATCTTTGCGACACACCGGCCCGATCTGGTGTTTCACGCCGCCGCGCACAAGCACGTGCCGATCGTGGAGGACAATCCCGTCGAGGGGGCGCTGAACAACATCCTGGGAACCCACCGGGTGGCGATGCTAGCGAAGCGATTTTCCGTTGAGCGGATGATCCTCGTCTCCACCGACAAGGCGGTTAACCCCACCAACGTGATGGGCGCGACGAAGCGCTTTGCCGAGTATGTCGTGCGCTCGCTCAGCGGGACGGGGGCGACCCGCTTCATTACGGTGCGGTTCGGCAACGTGCTGGGCAGCAACGGCAGCGTCGTCCCGCGTTTTCAGCAGCAGATCGAGCGCGGCGGTCCGGTGACGGTCACGCACCCGGACATCGAGCGCTACTTCATGCTCATCCCGGAGGCCGTTCACCTCGTCCTGGAGGCGGCCCGGCGCGGGGAGGGTGGCGAGGTCTTTGTCCTCGACATGGGCGATCCCGTGAAGATCGTCGATCTCGCCCAGAACATGATTCGGCTGGCGGGTTTCGTCACGAACGAGGACATCGCGATCAAGTACATCGGCCTGCGCCCCGGGGAAAAACTCTTTGAGGAGTTGTTCGACAAGGAGGAGCGGGTCGAGCCGACCTCGCACCCAAAGCTCAGAACGGCGGTGTCGGACTCGCGGTGGTCGACCGACGACCTGGAGGCCGCGATCGCCGCGGTCGCCGACGCCGTCGAGTCGCGCGACGCGGACCGTTTGCAGGAGGTGCTCCGGCGGTTCGTGCCGTCTTATCACCCCACGCCCGTTCCTGTCGCGTCCGGGGGCCATCCGCTGAACGGGTCGCGGTTGGGTGGGTCCATTCCTCACTGGCATTCCGGCCCCGAACCGGCATCTGATTCCGAACGCTCCGTGGAGGTCGAAATTCTGCCCTCCCTGGTGCTCCCCCCGAGTTCGGTTGCGGATGTCGGGTACCCGTTGCCCTCCCCCTAACCTCTGGGCTCCTAGGCCGACAGTCCTATCGCATGTCGCCTCCGTAGGTCTTTTTCCCCCCGCCGTGAGGCCACTGTCGCGTTGACTCGACGCGGAATAACGTGCTACAGTCGCGAGTCAATTGAACTTGAGGAGATGGTGTCATGAGCACGACATATCGCGTCAGACCAGGTCCCGAAGCGTTCCTTCCCCCCGCCGCCGCGTGCATGGGCGTGGTGTTGCCGGATCCCGGCCAGGGCCATATCGAAGGCGTCATCGTTGATGAGGCGCTGGCTTACGAGGAAGCGGCGCGGAAGTTCCTGAGCGCCAAGGTGCCCACGATTTTTCCCGGTCCGCTCGTCCTGTGGCGGTGGAATGAAAATGCCAAGGAGAAGGCGGTTGCGGTCAAGGCGCTCTATGAAACCCTGAAGGCCTGTTGCCCCAAGGGCAGCACGCCGATGCTCATCCCGATGGCGGATTACCGGCCGAAGTATCCCAAGATCGACCCCGAGATCGAGATCAACCCCAATCATCCCAATCTGACGATCTGGCACAACAAGATCGACGTGTGCATGTTCGTCGGTGTGCACTGCCATCAAGCCAATCTTGCCCTCAAGATCATCCGCGGTGGGACGTCGTGCTACACGATGGCGATGTGTGCCCAGGCTGGCCACGAGGACGCGAACCTGTCGTTCCGCGACGCGAGCCCGGCCAAGATCAACCGTCTGGCCGAGACGATCAAGCGGCAGGCGGCTCAGGGTGTGGGACAGGCTGTTTCAGGGAACGGTTCGAGCGCGCCTTGACCTGATCGCCTGGGCGTTGCGGGCTGCTGAAAAAGTCCATCTGCTGCGTTCTCAGTCGTCGGAAAATCCTCACGTACGAGCCAGTACGCTCCGGTTTCCTCCTCCCTGCGGCCTTGCATCTGGAGCTTTTTGAGCAGCCTGCAGGCTTTATCACGTTTTTCAGCTAGACCCGTTTCTCGGTTCCTCATCGTTGTTCCTTGACCCCCGTTCTTCCTCCGTGGTTAAATCCGATCGATCACCGAGGACACCCGATGAAAGTGCTTAGCGAGCGCATTCCCTGCAGCTTGCCGCTGGGTAAGCGAGCGAATGTAAAATGGTACGTCCTCTCCTTACACTTCGAAGATCCCCTGCAGCTTGCTGCAGGGGGCTTCAAACCGATTTCCACGTTCCTGTCGTGTTCGCTTGCACTCGTCATGGTGGTCGCACTGATTGGCTGCGCCCAATCGCCGACGGTCGTGGCTCCGTCGCGCGCCGCGGCCGACGTGATCGACCTCCAACTCGGCTACCCGGAGGCGTTTGACCGGGTGATCCGGGTGCTCGAGAAGGAGGGGTACGAGATCGAGGCGGCGGACGAGCGGGTCGGGCTGATCCGGACGACGCCCAAGACCCGGGAGGGCGCCGACGGCGTGTCATATAAGGTGGCGGTGATGGTCCGAATGGGGGGCACCGACCGCGAGAGCTGGGTGGCCGTCGACCAGGTCGCGATCCCGACGTTTCCGGAGGATGAACGGCGGATCAAAGAGCTCGTGAAAGGACTGGCGCCGTGAAGGGTTTACTTGTCGGCGTCATGCTTGTGGGGCTGATCGGTTCGGCCGTGCCGGCCTGGGCTGCGGCCCCTCCGGTCTCGTTCGGGGTCGAACTGGGTCCGGTTTCGCGGGATATCGAAGAAGAAGGCGATCTCGTCGTCGGAACGCAGCGGGGCGTCGCGGATTCCACGCGGTTGATCGCGCATCTGAGCCTTCAGGTGGCCCCGATGCTGATCGCGTTCGGCGAGATCGGTCTGGCCGACTTGAGCGTGGACGAGTTTCAAGACTATCGATCGGATCTGCACCCGCTGTATGGCGGCGGGGTCCGCGTGTTGCTGTCCGAGGGCGGGTACGGCCAGCCGGTCACCGTGTACAGCGACCTGAAAGTGGTGCGAGTGGAGACCGACGACCGGATCTGCGTGGCGAATTGTGATGACCCCGTACTCCTTCCCACGGTCGTCGACGAGGAGATCTCTTGGACCGAGTACGCCGTGTCACTCGGGGTGAAGGGGACGTACCAGGGGTTTCGTCCGTTTGGCGGGTTGCGGGTGTCGAAGATCGATGGGACTGACCGGATCGGAAGTCAGACGGCCGAGATCCGGGAGCGCGACATGTTGGGGTTTTTCTTCGGCGCCGATATTCCGCTCGACCGCGTGGAGCGGACGGCGATCACCGTCCAAATTTCCGGCGTCGACGAAAATGCGTTGCGGGTCGGCTACAAAGTGGCGTTCTAGGAGCCTGTCCATGAGTGGCCATCTCGGGAAGCAGCATTCGTCCGTCACGCTAGAGCTGCGTTGTCAGTCGGCCTTGCGTGCTCACGTACGACACAGTACGCTCCGCTCGCAAGACCTCTCTCCGCCTTGCATCTGGCGCATTCCTGAACAGGCTCCAACACCCCAATACTCGGACACACTCCTGGAGGGTGGGCGATGAGCGGCGGGGCAGGGTGGCGAGGGGCGGTGGCGGCCGCGGTCTTGTGCGGGGCCGTGCTGACGGGTTGCCAGTACGGATATAGCCGAAGCGCGTTGGAGGGGGAGGCCGGTCTTCCCCCGGAGCCGGGGCCCCGGGGATATGTGAGCTACGGCTACGACACGGCGTGGACGGTCTCGCCCTGGTTCTTCTCGTTTTCGTACACCTTTGCCGATCCGTATGGTCCGAACCCTTTCTTTTCTGCGTACTCGTACTATCCATATTATTACCCGTACTATTACCCTCCCCGGTACGTCTACCCTTATCCGTACGTCTACGCCCCCTATCGGGTGGTCCCGGCACCGCGCCGTATCCTTCGGGTCCCGCCCGGTTCGGGATCCACGGCACCCGGTTCGACGGCTCCGGGCACGTCGCGCCGGCGACTGAATCTCCCCTAGCTGAGGCAAAGTGCCCAGCGCGCGCTAGGTCTTTTTCCCTCCTCGGCGGTGGGCGCTTAGGGGCTTGCACCGCCGCGTTGATCCTCATATAATGAGGTGTTTTTTCTACCAATTGGCTTGCCGCGCCGGCGCTCCGCGCCGCAGGGCGAGCGTCTCCAGCGAAGCGGGAGTTGAGGCATGGCGAAAGTGCTCGAAGGTCCGGGGATGGATCTTTTCAAAAAGTGGGGGATGCCGGTTCCCAACCACGTCGTGCTCACCTCGGTCGATCAATTCGATCCCCTGGCCCAGGCCAATCCATGGCTGCGGAACAACAAACTCGTCGTCAAGGCCCACGAGGCGATCGGCTCTCGGATGAAACTCGGCCTCGTCAAGGTCGATCTCGATCTGACCGGCGCCAAGAAGGCCGTGACCGAGATGCTGGGCAAGAACGTCGGGTCGGGGCTGACGGTGACTCAGGTGATCGTGTCGGAGATGGTGCCGCACAGCGCGGAGTACTACCTCGCCGTGAAGTCGGTCCGCGAGGGCGCCGACCTGATGATGGCGAGCGTGGGCGGCATCGAGATCGAGTCGCAGTGGGACAAGGTCCAGCACGTCACGATCGAGATCGGCGAGCCCGCTTCCAAGGCGGCGATCGAGGCCGCGGCGAAGAAGGCCGGGTTCTCCAAGGACCTTGCGCCGAAGGTCGTCGAGTTCGCCCAGAAGCTCTATCAATGCTACGACCAGGAAGACGCCCAGTACCTCGAAATCAATCCGCTCGTGCTCAACGCGCAGGGCGAGTTGGTGGCGCTCGACGCCGTGACGCTGCTCGACGCCGACGCGCGCTATCGCCATCCCGATTGGAACTTCGCGTTCGCCTCCGAGTTCGGCCGTCCGTATACGAGCGACGAGCGGGCGATCATGGAGATCGACAGCCGCGTGAAGGGGTCGGTGAAATTCATCGAGATCCCCGGCGGCGACACCGCGCTCCTGCCGGCGGGCGGCGGGGCCAGCGTCTTTTACTCCGACGCGGTGGTGGCGCGGGGCGGCACGCTCGCCAACTACGCCGAATATTCCGGCGATCCGCCGGATTGGGCGGTCGAGGCGCTGACCGACAAGGTGTGCAGCCTGCCCGGGATCAAGCGGATCATCGTCGGGGGCGCGATCGCCAATTTCACCGACGTGAAGAAGACCTTTACCGGGATCATCGCGGGGTTCCGCCGCGCCAAGGCCGACGGTAAGCTCAACCACGTCGAGATCTGGGTCCGCCGGGGCGGCCCCAACGAGGCCGACGGTCTGGCCGCGATGCGGGCGCTCGAGCAGGAAGGTTTTAAGATCCACGTCTACGATCGCCACACGCCCCTGACCGACATCGTCGACTTCGCGCTTCAGGGAAAGGGTTCGTCATGAGCATCGTCGCCAACGCCGATACCAGAGTGGTGATCATGGGCGGCCCCGCGGGGGTCAACGCCGCCAAGCGGATGGGCGAGTTTTGCCACTTGATCAAGAAGCCGCTCAACGTGGCGGCGTTTGTGTTCCCGCCCGATGCGGGCAAGACGGTCGAGGTGCCGTACGGCAACCGGCTGATCTCGCTGCCGGTCTATCGGACCGTCGCCGAGGCGACCAAGGCCCACCCCGAGATCAACGCGACGGTGATCTACGTGGGCGCCGATCGCGCGACGAAGGCGGCGCAGGACGCGCTGGCCGACCCGAGGATCACGCTCGTGTCGATGATCACCGAGGGCGTGCCCGAGAAGGACGCCAAGCTGCTCGCCAAGGAAGCCAAGCGCGCAGGCAAGACCTTCAACGGCCCGTCGTCGATCGGCATCCTCTCGGCCGGGGAGGCGCGGCTGGGCGTGATCGGCGGCGAGTTCAACAACCTCATCCTCAGCAAGCTCTACCGGCCGGGCTCGTTCGGCGTGATCACCAAGTCCGGCGGGCTCTCCAACGAGATCATGTGGATTTGCAGCCAGTTCGCCGACGGGGTGACGACGGCGATCGGCATCGGCGGCGACGCGTATCCTGGAACGGATTTCGTGTCGTACCTGGAGATGTTCGAGCAGGATCCTCAGACCAAGGCCGTGGTGATCGTCGGCGAGATGGGCGGCAACCTCGAAGAGCAGGCCGCGGCGTGGCTGGGCGCGAAGAAGCGGCGGATCAAGCTGGTCGCGACGATCTCGGGGTTCTGCCAGGAGCATTTGCCCAAGGGGATGAAGTTCGGTCACGCCGGCGCGAAGGAGGGCTTGCGCGGCGAGGGGAGTGCGCGCTCGAAGGTCGACGCGCTGCGCAAGGCCGGGGCGATCGTGCCCGACACGTTCGGCGCGCTGGGCCCGGCGGTCGAGACGCTGTATCGTGATCTGGTCGAGACGGGCGTGATCGCGCCGGCGCCCGAAACCGACGCTGCCGCGCTGCCGCGTCTGCCCAAGAGTATCGACCAGGCGATCAAGAGCGGCGACGTGATGGTCGAGCCTTTGGTCAAGACGACGATCTCCGACGACCGCGGCGACGAGCCGTGCTACGACGGCTACCCCGCGTCGGAATTGATCAAGAAGGGGTATCAGATCCCGCACGTGATCGGCCTGCTCTGGAACAAGAAGCTCATCTCCGCGCAGGAGGCCGAGATCATCAAGCGCATCATCATGCTCTCGGCCGATCACGGGCCGTGCGTGTCGGGGGCGCTGGTGACGATCATCGCGGCGGGTGCGGGGATCAACATGGCCCAGGCGGTCGCGGCGGGGATGATGATGATCGGGCCGCGGTTCGGCGGAGCCGTGACCGACGCGGGCAAGTGGTTCAAGTACGCCATCGAGCAGAAACTGACGCCGGAGGCGTTCCTGGATTACATGAAGGCCAACGTCGGCCCGGTTCCCGGCATCGGCCACCGCGTCAAGAGCGTGAAGAACCCCGACAAGCGCGTGGCCGAGCTCGTCTCGTACATGAAGAGCCTGAGCATCCCGATGCCGCACCTTGACTTCGCGCTGCAGGTCGAGAAGATCACGACCGCGAAGAAGGACACGCTCATCCTGAACGTCGATGGCACGATCGCGGCGATTCTGGTGGATCTGGGCTTCCCCGTGGAGAGCTTGAACGGATTTTTCATTTTGGCCCGCACGATCGGGTTCATCGGCCACTGGATCGATCAAAAACGACAGGGGAGCCGTCTGATCCGGCTCTTCGATTATCTGGTCAATTACGCGACCCCGAAGCGGCGCGAGGTGCCGCCGCTGGGATAGAGGATGGGTGTATCGCAATACGCCCCGAACCGATGAAGGACGACAAACCAACAGAACACGATACGATCCCTCACCCCCAGGACACCGGCATCATGCCGCGCTTCGTCACCGTCGAGGTGATGGGGAAGAAGCACCGGGTGCCGGAGGGGATCACGGTCATCCAGGCGTTGTGGTATACCGGCCACGAGATGATCCGCGGGATCGGCTGCCTGGGCGGGACCTGTGGCGCGTGCGCGATGGTGTACCGCATGCCGGGCCAATTCGAGCTGCTCAACGGCCTCGGCTGCCAGCAGACGGTCCGTGACGGGATGTGGTTCTCGATGGTCTCGGATTATCCCGCCGCGCAGGCGCATTACCGTGTGTCGGAATTGACCAACGCGAAGGAGCAGCTCTTCGAGCTGTATCCCGAATCGGCGCGGTGCGTGAACTGCAACGCCTGCAACCGCGTCTGCCCCCAGGGGATCGACGTGCGCAGCAGCATCTGGTACGCGGTGTTCGGGGATTTCCAGAAGGTCGCCGACCTCACCATGAGTTGCAACATGTGCGGCCTGTGCATCACCCGCTGCGTGGCCGACATGCCCCCGAACCTGATCGGCCTCTACGCGCGGCGGGCCCAGGGCGCGCTCTACTCTCCGCCCGCCGATGATCTGGGTCGGCGCATTGCCGACATCGCCGAAGGCAAGTTCCGCGACGATCTCGATCAGTTGCTGTCGCTGGATGCCTCCGAACTCAAGTCCCGGACGGCCGCCGTCGGCCGGTGACTCCCGTGGCGAGCGATCCCATCACCGAATCCCGTGGCCGTGTGGACGTCACGCGCGCTGCGCGAACGGGCCAAACCCTCCCGCTCCTTCCCCAAACCGACAAGGAGGCGCTGCTCCACAAGTACCACCCCGATTACAAGGCCGAGGCGTACCGCTTGATCCGCGTCGGGACGAACGCGGGCCAGAAGACGGTGCACGAGGTCGCGGATCTGCTCGAGGGCGACAGCCCTGTCACGCAGGCCGACCTCAAGGCGGAGCCCGACTACGTCACCGATCTGTTGATCCTGGGCGGGGGCGGAGCGGGCTGCGCCGCGGCGCTCACCGCGCTGGCGGCGGGCGCGACGGTCCTGCTGGCCACGAAGCTGAGGTTGGGCGATTCCAACACGGTGATGGCCGAAGGCGGGATGCAAGTCGCGGTCAAGCCCGAAGATTCGCCGGTCCGGCACTTCCTGGACACGATCAAGGGCGGCCACTTCGCGAACGACCGGCAGCTCCTGAAGGTGCTCGTCGAAGAGGGGCCCGCGGCGACGCAATGGCTGCTCTCGCTCGGCGTCTTGTTCGACCGCGACGAGACCGGCAACCTGAAGGTCCGCAGCGGGGGGGCGACGAGCACCCCGCGGCTCTTGACGTGTAAGGACTATACCGGTCTCGAATTGATGCGCGTCCTCAAGGACGCGTTAATCAATGAAGACGTTCAGATCGTCGAGTTTGCCCCGGCGGTCGAACTCCTGAGCGACGGGACCGGCCGGTGCGTCGGCGCGATCCTGAAGAATCTCGACAACGGGCGCTTCCTCACCGTCCACGCCAAGGCGGTGATCCTCGCGACGGGCGGCAGCGGGCGGCTCCACATCCAGGGATTTCCGACCAGCAATCACTTCGGCGCGACGGGCGACGCCTTGCCGCTGGCCTATCGGATGGGCGCGGAGCTCGCGTTCATCGACACGTTCCAGTACCACCCGACGGGCGCGATCTATCCGGAGCCGATGGCCGGCCTGCTGGTGACCGAGGCCATCCGCGCGGCGGGATCCCAGCTCGTCAATCGGCTGGGGGAGCGCTTCGTGAACGAAACCGACACTCGCGACGTCGTCGCCGCCGCCATTATCCGCGAATGCGCGGAAGGTCGCGGCGTGACCACCCCGTCGGGCCGTCGCGGCGTGTGGCTCGACACGCCGATGGTGGATCTACTCAACGGCGAGGGGACGCTGGACACGCGGTTTCCCAACATGCGCAAGCTCTTCTCGCGCTACGACATTGATATCCGCTCGGAGGCGGTCCTGATCCACCCGACGTTGCACTATCAGAACGGCGGGGTGAAGATCGGCGTGAACGGCGATTCGACCGTCCCCGGTTTGTTCGTTGCGGGCGAGGCCTCCGGCGGCCTGCACGGGCGCAACCGGTTGATGGGCAACTCGCTGCTCGACATCATTGTCTTTGGCCGGCGCGCCGGGCAGGCCGCGGCCGCCCACGCCGCGTCCGCCGGGGCGGGAGCCGCCACGCTGGAACACCTGACACGGTTCCGCCGCGCGCTGAAGGAAGCGGGCGTCGCCTCGTCGACTTCGTCGCCCCGTCTCATCCCGGATTACGTGCGCCGCGAGACGGCGACGAGCCGATCGTGATTCCCGTTGACGCTCGGATCGGAAGTTGCTAAGATTTTGCGTTCTTCTTAGCTTGATGCCGCGGTTTCATCAGTAGGACTTCACATGAACATCCACGAATTTCAGGCCAAGCAACTCCTCGCGCGCTACACGATCCCCGTTCCCCGCGGCCGTCGGGCGGACACCGTGGCCGAGGCCGTCGCGATCGCGAACGAACTCGCCGCGCCGATCACCGTCGTCAAGGCCCAGATTCACGCGGGCGGGCGCGGGAAAGCGGGCGGGGTCAAGCTTGCCAAGTCGCGCGATCAGGTCGAGCTGCTGGCCCGCGAGATCCTGGGCAAGACGCTGGTGACGCCGCAGACCGGCCCGCAGGGGAAGGTCGTCAAGAAGCTGCTCATCGAAGAAGGGGTGAGCATTGGCCACGAGTTCTACCTCTCGCTCGTCGTCGATCGCGCGTCGGCGTCGATCGCCGTGATTGCCAGCCGCGAGGGAGGGATGGAGATCGAGGAGGTCGCGGCCACGCACCCCGACAAGATCGTCAAGGTCTTCATCGATCCCACGGTCGGCTATCAGCCCTTCCACGGCCGCCGCGTCGCGTTCGCGCTCGGTCTGCCGAAAGACGTGGTCAACGCGTTCGTGAAGCTCCTCGGCTCGCTGTACACGATGTTCACGGCTCAGGATGCCTCGCTGGTGGAGATCAACCCTCTCGTCCTCACGACGGACCAGCGGCTCATCGCGCTCGACGCGAAGATGAACTTCGACGACAACGGCCTGTTCCGCCACGAGGACGTCAGGGCGTTCCGAGATCTCGACGAGGAAGAGCCGCTCGAGATCCGCGCCTCGGAGCACAACCTGAATTACGTCAAGCTCGACGGCACGATCGGCTGCATGGTCAACGGCGCCGGCTTGGCGATGGCGACGATGGACGTGGTGAAGCTGGCGGGCGGCTCGCCGGCGAACTTCCTGGACGTCGGCGGCGGGGCGACGAAGGAGACCGTCAAAGAAGCGTTCGGGATCCTGATGGCCGACCCGAACGTCCGCGGCGTGTTCGTGAACATCTTCGGCGGGATCGTGCGGTGCGAGCGGATCGCCGGGGGAATCATCGACGCCACGCGCGAGGTCCATCTCAGCGTGCCCTTGGTCGTGCGCCTCGACGGGACCAACGCGGAGGAAGGGAAGAAGATGCTGGCATCCTCCGGTCTCAATCTTGAGGTGGCCGGCACGATGTGGGAGGGCGCCCAACGCGTTGTGGTGCTCGCCGGTAAGGGATCGGCATGAGTATTCTGGTTGACAAGCGCTCGCGGGTCATCGTCCAGGGCATCACCGGCCGCGAGGGCGGGTTTCACGCCGATCAATGCCTGGCGTACGGGACGAACGTCGTCGGCGGGGTCACGCCGGGCAAGGGCGGGACGATGTGGATGGGCGAAGCCTCCGGGAAGAAGGCGCCGGTGTTCGATACCGTCCGCCGGGCGGTGGACGAGACGGGGGCGAATGTCTCGCTGATCTTCGTCCCGCCGGCGTTCGCGGCGGACGCGATCCTCGAAGCCGCCGATGCCGAGGTGCCCCTCATCATCTGCATCACCGAGGGCATTCCGGTTCTGGACATGATGCGCGTCAAGCGCGCGCTCGTCGGAAGGTCCTCACGGCTGATCGGGCCGAACTGCCCCGGCATCATCACACCGGGGGAAGCCAAGATCGGGATCATGCCGGGCTTCATCCATCGTCCAGGCTCCGTCGGGGTCGTGTCCCGCAGCGGGACGCTGACGTACGAGGCGGTCTGGCAGGTCACCCAGCGCGGGCTGGGCCAGAGCACGTGCGTGGGCATCGGCGGCGATCCGCTGAACGGCACCAACTTCATCGACTGTCTGGACCTGTTCGAGCGCGATCCGCGCACCGAGGCGATCGTGATGATCGGCGAGATCGGGGGCGACGCCGAGGAGCAGGCCGCGGCGTTCATCGCGCGCTCGGTCAAGAAGCCGGTGATCGGGTTCATCGCCGGCATCACCGCCCCCCCGGGGCGGCGGATGGGGCACGCCGGTGCGATCATCTCGGGCGGCGTCGGCAGCGCGGCGGACAAGATGGCCGCGCTGGAGCGCGCCGGGGTGAAGGTCGTCAGGAACCCGGCGCTGATCGGCGAGGCGGTGAAGGACGCGATCGGCGGGAAACCGCGGAAGATCGCCGCCCGGGCGCGTGTCTCTGCCACGAGGCGAAGCGCGGCGTCGCGACCGAAGGCCAAGGCCCGGTCGAGCGCCAAGCCGGTCCGCAAACGCCGGGCGCGGCCGTCGTAACGGGATCTGGGACCTTACGCCGGGGTGCTCGGCGTGTTTGAGAACGAAGGGGGAGACATGAAAACGGCGGCGCTGGTCGGACTGGCGGTGGTTCTTCTCGTCGGGTTCGCATGGGGGTGGGCGCGATCGGCGCGGGCGGACGGCGCCGTGCCCGCGCGGGTCGGCCAGTTCGCGCCGGATTTCACGCTCAAGGATCAGAACGGCCGCCCGGTGACCCTCAGCGAGTTCCGCGGGAATCGGACGGTGGTCCTCTATTTCTATCCCAAGGATGACACCCCGGGGTGCACGAAGGAAGCGTGCAGCTTCCGGGACGACATGGCCCGGTTCGAGGCCCTCAACGTGCGCGTGCTGGGCGTGAGCGTCGACGGCATCGAATCCCACCGCGCGTTCGCCGAGAAATACCGCCTCAATTTTCCCCTGTTGAGCGACGAGGACCACCGCGTCAGCCTGGCCTACGGCGTGTTCAGCCGTCTCGTCGGCTTCGCGTACGCCAAGCGCACGACCTTCGTGATCGGCCCCGACGGCGCGATCCGGCAGATCTTCACCGACGTCGATCCCAAGCAGCACGCCGTGGATCTGCTCAAGTACCTCAACGGGTCTCCCGCCCAGACGCCCTCCGAAGGCTAACGGTTGCTCGTCATCGGTCTGTCGTCGGGCACGTCCGTCGATGGCATCGATGCGGCGCTGACCGACGTCACCGGGCGAGGGGAGCGCGGTCGCGTGCGCCTCGTTGCCTACCGCACGTTCCCGTATCCCCGAGGCCTGCGCGAGCGTCTCCTGGCGGTCCAAACCGGGGGGCGCGTCGACGAGATCAGCCACCTGAACGCCTACCTCGGTGAGCTCTTCGCGGACGCAGCGATCACCATCGCCGCGGAGGCCCGGATCGCGCTGCGCCGGATCGGCCTCATCGGGTCGCACGGTCAGACCATCGCCCATCAGCCGTATCCGAGACGGGAAGGCCGGCACCTCATCCGCTCCACGCTGCAGATCGGCGAGCCATCGGTCATCGCCGAGCGCACCGGCGTGCTCACCGTGGCCGATTTCCGGCCGCGGGACCTGGCGGCCGGCGGCCAGGGGGCTCCGCTCACGCCGCTGATCCACCAGCGATGTTTTCGGCACCCGAAGCGCCATCGCCTGGTCGTGAACCTCGGCGGCATCACGAACGTGACGTGGTTGCCGGCCGGCGGCTCGTTGAGCCGCGTGATCGCGTTCGACACGGGGCCGGGGAACATGGTGATCGACGGCCTGATGGAGCGCTGGACCGACGGGCGGCGCACGATGGACCGCGACGGGCGCACCGCGGCCTCCGGTGCCGTGCGCGAAGACCTCCTCCGCGCGCTGCTCGCGCATCCCTATCTGAAGACGCCCCCTCCCAAGTCGACGGGGCGCGAGCTGTTCGGGCGGTCGCTGGTCGCGCGCCTGTGGCGGCGCGCGGCGGGCGGCGCCGTTCCGCCGCGCGATCTGGTGGCGACCGCCACGGCGTTCACCGCGCGGTCGATCGCCGACGCGTACGCGCGCTTTCTTGCGCGGCACGGGCCGGTGCACGAGGTGATCGTCGGGGGAGGAGGGGTGTACAACGCGACGCTGATGCGCGAGGTGGTGGCCGCTTTTGAGCCTGTCCCGGTGACATCGATGGCCGCGCACGGGGTGAACCCCAAGGCGATCGAGGCCATGGCGTTCGCGCTCCTGGCCTACACCACCTTCCACGGCGAGCCGAACAATATTCCCCACGCCACCGGCGCCTCCCGCGCCGCGGTGCTGGGAAAGATCATCCCTATTTAGGATGCCTCCCGGCCCGCGAAACGGCCCGTAAACTTGACATGGGCATGGGCCGTCGTTACAATGGGATTGACCCCGCGCACGAGGGCCCGGCGGGGTGGTCAGCCGCAAGAACGGCCACCGGGAGGCGAGAATGTTCGAGCGATTCACCGATCGAGGCAGAAAGATCATCATCCTGGCGAGGGAGGAAGCGGAGCGCCATCAGAACGACTACCTCGGGACCGAGCATCTCGTGTTGGCTATTCTGCGCGAGGGCGACGGGATCGCGCTGGCGGTCGTGAAGAAGATGGGGTTGTCGCCCGAGCAGGTGCGCCTCGAGATCGAGCGCAATCTGCCGAGCGGGGGCGGCACCATGACGTTCGGCGAAATCCCCTTTACTCCGCGCGTCAAAAAAGTCATCGAGTTCTCGATCGAGGAAGCCAAGCTCCTCGGTCACAATTACATCGGGAGCGAACACCTCCTGCTGGGGCTGCTGCGTGAAGAAGAGGGCATGGGCGGGAAGATTCTGCGCAGTCTGGGTGCCAACCTTCTGACCGCGCGCCAACTGACGATCAACCTTCTTAAGAAGAGCGTTCCCCGCGAGAAGGACAAGAAGAGCAACACGCCGGCGCTCGATGAATTCGGGCGCGACCTGACCCAACTCGCCACCGAGGGGACGCTGGACCCGGTCATCGGGCGGACGGACGAGATCGAGCGGGTCCTCCAGATCCTGTGCCGCCGGACCAAGAACAACCCCGTGCTGATCGGCGAATCCGGCGTGGGCAAGACGGCCATCGTCGAAGGGCTGGCCCAGCGGATCGTCACCTCGGAGGTTCCGGACAATCTCTTAAACCACCGCGTGATCGCGTTGGATCTCGGGTCCCTGGTGGCCGGGACCAAGTATCGCGGACAGTTCGAGGAACGCCTGAAGGTCGTGATGAAGGAGATCGTCAGCGCCGGCAACATCATCATCTTCATCGACGAGCTGCACACGCTGGTCGGAGCGGGCGCCGCGGAAGGGTCGATCGACGCGTCGAACATGCTGAAGCCCGCGCTGGCCCGTGGCGAAATCCAGTGCATCGGCGCGACCACCCTCGACGAATACCGGAAACATATCGAGCGGGACGCCGCACTCAAGCGCCGGTTCCAGCCCATCCACGTCCAGCCGCCGAGCCCGGATGAAACGATCAAGATCATCCGGGGCTTGAAGGATCGGTACGAGGAGCACCACGGGATCACGATCACCGAGGACGCCGTGGTCGAGGCGGTGCGCCTGTCCGACCGGTACATCACCGACCGGTTTCTCCCCGACAAGGCCATCGACGTCATCGATGAGGCCGGGTCGCGGGCCAAGCTGATGAACTACGCGCTGCCGGCCGATCTCCGCGGACTGGAGCAGGAGTACAAGAAGGTGTCCAAGGAGAAGGACGCGGCGATCAAGCTCCAGAACTTCGAAGAGGCGGTGAAGCTCCGCGAAGAGGAGGAGCGGCTCAAGAAGATGCTGGAAGATTCCAAGCGCGAGTGGAAAAAGGGCCAGGAAAAGCAGCGGACGAGCATCACCAAGGAAGAGGTGGCGTTCGTGGTGGCGAAGATGACGGGCATCCCCCTCTATAAACTCGAGGAGGAGGAATCCAAGAAGCTCCTGCACATGGAGGACGCCCTGCACAAGCGGGTGATCGGCCAGGAAGAAGCCATCACCGCGGTGTCTAAGGCCATTCGGCGCGCCCGCGCCGGCCTGAAGGGTGAGCGCCGGCCGATCGGGTCGTTTGTCTTCCTGGGCCCCACCGGCGTCGGCAAGACCGAGCTTGCGCGGACCCTGGCGGAGTTCCTCTTCGACGACGAGGATGCGTTGATCCGGATCGACATGTCGGAGTATATGGAGCGGTTCGCCAGCTCACGGCTGGTCGGAGCGCCTCCCGGCTATGTCGGCTACGAAGAGGGCGGTCAGTTGACCGAGAAGGTTCGTCGGCGGCCGTATTCGGTGGTGCTGTTTGACGAGATCGAAAAGGCGCACCCCGAGATCTTCAACATGCTGCTCCAGGTGCTGGACGACGGCGCGTTGACCGATAGCCTTGGCCGCAAGGTCGACTTCAAGAACACGGTGATCATCATGACGTCGAACGTCGGCGCCCGGATGATCGACAAGGGGGCGTCGCTCGGTTTCCGCCAGAGCGGTGAAAGCGGCGACATCAGCCGCATGAAGGACGACGTCATGGGCGAGTTGAAGAAGACCTTCAACCCGGAGTTCCTGAATCGGATCGACGAGATCGTCGTCTTCCACCCGCTGACGAAGGACAACCTGACCAAGATCGTCGACATCCTGATCGACGAGGTGAACGTGCGCCTGGCCTTGAAGGGGATTCAAATCGAGTTGGCCGACGACGTGAAGAAATGGCTCACCGACGAAGGGTACCAGCCGATGTACGGGGCCAGGCCGATGCGGCGCTGCGTGCAGCGCAACATCGAGGACCCGCTTTCGGAGGAGTTGCTGCGCGGCCGCTTCAAGGACATGGAGAATAAGCGCATCAAGGTGGTGTTGAAGGACAACACCCCGTCGTTCGTGGAAGAAGAAGTCATGGCGGGAGTGTAACGGCGGCGAATTGAGATAGTGGTCCTGGAGGGGCGGGGTTACCCCGCCCCTCCGTGTTTCTGCGATCCCTCACCTCTTTCCGGTTGGACTCTCGTGTTGATCCTGGGCATCGAAACCTCCTGCGACGAAACGGCGGCGGCGGTGGTCGCCGACGGCGTCGTGACCATGGCGGAGGAGCTCGCGACCCAGTCCGGTGTGCACGGGAAATTCGGCGGGGTGGTGCCGGAGCTGGCGTGTCGCGGCCATGTGGAGATGATCGACCGCGTGGTCGAGCGGACGCTGGAGAAAGCCGGACTTCAGGCGGGCGCCTTGGACGCCATCGCCGTCACCGCGGGACCGGGTTTGGCGGGCGCCCTGCTCGTCGGTATTTCATTCGCCAAGGCGTTCGCGTACGCCCTCGGTCGTCCCCTGGTGGCGATCAATCACCTCGAAGGCCACATCGTGGCCCCGGTGCTGTCGGGCCACGACCTTCGATTTCCCGCGGTGGCGCTCATCGTGTCCGGAGGGCACACGCATCTCTACCACGTCGAGGGGATCGGCCGTTACCGCCTGGTGGGGCGCACCATCGACGACGCGGCAGGCGAGGCGTTCGACAAGGCCGCGTCCTGCCTCGGCCTGGGGTACCCCGGAGGGCCGGCGATCGATCGCGTGTCGACCGGCGGGGATCCGAGCCGCTTCTCGTTCCCCCGGCCGATGATGGGGCGGCCGCCGTCATCCCGCCCCGCCCATCAGGCCTTCGATATGAGTTTCAGCGGGTTGAAGACCGCTTTTGTCAGGGTCGTTCGCGAGCAGGGGCCCGGCGATCGGGCGCACGCCGATCTGGCGGCCGGTTTTCAGGAGGCGGTGGTCGACGTCCTGGTCGAGAAGACGCTCGCGGCCGCGAGGCATTATCGAGTGCGCGAACTCATCCTGGGCGGCGGGGTGGCGGCGAACTCGCGCCTTCGCGCCGTGATGGCCGACCGCGCGGCCCGTGAGGGATACCGCCTCGTCTTGCCTGGCCCCCGTCACTGCACCGACAACGCCGCGATGATCGCGGTCGCGGCGTTCCACCGATCGCACGAGGCGCCCATGGCCGCGCTCGATCTCAACGCGGAACCGTCCCTGGCTCTGTAGGACGGGGAGGCGTGGTCCGACGAGGGAGGATGTGTGCCGTGGGCACGGGACGGACGCCTCGGACGATCTTCATCACCGGCGCCTCGTCCGGGATCGGCGAGGCCCTCGCCTCTCTGTACGCCGAGCCCGGCCGGACGCTGGGATTGCTCGCCCGACGGGAAGCGGTCCTCCACGCGGTGGCCGCGCGCTGCCGGGCGCGCGGCGCCGAGGTCGAGGTCTACCCCGTGGACGTGGCCGACGCCCACGCCGTCCACGCGGCCGCCTCGGCGTTTCTCTCGCGGGTCGGGGAGGTCGATCTCGTGATCGCCAACGCGGGGATCAGCCTGCGCGACGACGAGACGGGGGGCGACGGCCGCGTCCCGCGCGAGGTGATGGCGATCAACTTTCTCGGGGCGGTGCAGACGCTCGCGCCGTTCATCCCGACCATGGAGGCGAGGGGAGCGGGGTCGCTGGTGGCGGTCTCCAGTGTGGCCGGGTTTCGGGGCCTGCCGAACGCGGGCGCCTACTCCGCCTCCAAGGCGGCGCTCAACGCGTGGATGGAGAGCCTGCGCCTCCGGCTCGACGGTCGAGTCCACGTGATGACGGTGTGTCCGGGCTTCGTGACGACGCCGATGACGGCGGCCAACCCGTTTCCCATGCCCTGGCTGCTGAGCGCCGACGAGGCCGCGCGTCGGATCGCCCGGGGCGTCCGTCGCAAGACGGTTGTGATCGTGTTCCCGCGGCGGATGCGATGGTTGATGCGCCTGGTGTCCGCGGCGCCGCCGTGGCTGTATGATCGGGCGGTGAGGTGGGTCCGTTCGCGCCGCCCCGAGGTGTTCCATCGATCGACCGCGGCGCCGTCGAAGACCGGTGATCGGGACGACTGATCCGAGGCCCCTCTCGCCGCGGGAAGCCGTCGCGCTTCAACGCGACCTGGCCTCACGGGTGGTCCGCCGGACCCGCAGTCGGACGATTCGGCACGTCGGGGGCGCCGATGTCGCGGTGGTGTCCGAGCGCCGGCTGGCCCTGGCGAGCATCGTGGTGCTGACCTTTCCCGAGCTGGAGGTCGTCGAGTCGTCGGAGGGGGCGGCTCCGCTCGATTTTCCCTACATCCCCGGTCTCCTCTCGTTCCGGGAGATGCCGGCGATCCTGGCGGCGTGGGCGCGTCTGACCGTGCGGCCCGACGTGCTGCTGTGCGACGCCCACGGCGTCGCCCATCCGCGCAGATTCGGCCTCGCCAGCCATCTGGGCGTGGCGCTGGATCTTCCCACGATCGGCTGTGCGAAAAGCCGGCTTTTTGGAACGCATCGGTTGCCGGCCGCCGCCAAGGGCTGCTCGGTTCCCCTGAGACACCCGCAGGACGGCTCGGTGCTCGGCGCGGTGGTGCGGACCCGGACCGGCGTGCGTCCCATCTACGTCTCGATCGGGCACCTCGTCGATCTGCCGTTCGCCGTCCGCACCGTGCCGTGCTCCGGTGCGCGCGCCGATTTCGACTCCCGGAGCCGACCCGGCTTGCCCACCTTGCCGTCACCGCCGCTCGCCGCGTGGCGGTCGCTTCGGCCGCGCCTTGACCCGCATGGATGCGGTGTGATATGGTAACTCCAACGTGCAAGGGTACGACACATGGAGCCCCGAGACCTTGTCTTGGGGTTTTTGTTTATCGAGCAGGGAGAACACGTGAAAAAAACCGAGACCGCGGTGGTCCGCAACGACATCCGCAACATTGCGATCATCGCCCACGTCGACCACGGGAAGACGACCCTGGTCGATCGTATGCTGCAACAGGGCGGGGCGTACGCCGCCCACGAGACGGTGGGCGAACGCGTGATGGACTCCAATGCCCTCGAACGGGAGCGGGGGATCACCATCCTGGCGAAAAACACGGCGGTGCGGTATCAGCCCCCGG
>Ga0210377_10000428_pt1 | contig 40336 bp, 38 predicted proteins | sample PLM4_65_b1redo_FD_155480 | JGI IMG/M metagenome (GOLD analysis project Ga0210377, IMG submission 155480) | Groundwater sediment microbial communities from an aquifer in East River, Colorado, USA - PLM4_65_b1 redo | ecosystem: Environmental > Terrestrial > Soil > Riparian zone | place: USA: East...
TTCCAACATCGTTTCAAAGGTGCGGCGCGTTACGCCTGTTAGCCTTTTGAAATCTTCGTCTTTCAGGTTTTTGATATTTTCGTATCTCATCCGCCTATTATGGCATACTTATGCAAGAGGTCTATTGAACGCTTAAAGACAAGGAATAATCATGCCTGATGTCATTCACTACGAAGCCCTGACCTACCCCGATGTAGCCGCCCTGCGCCGTGATATGCCGCTGGTCTTGCCCATCGGCGATGGCTATGACCACAACGAGATCGCCGCGGCGCTGGGCGTTGACGAGTTCTGTGTCCTCCCGGCCCTGCCCTATGGCTGGCAGGGCAGCCTGCTGGAAGTCCAGCCGGAGACCTTCGCCCGCGTGGTCAAAGGCTTATGGCAAGGGCCAAAAGAGGAAGGGTTCACCCGCTTGGCGGTTGTTCACGCCGGGCCAGAACAGTGGCAGATCGACGGCGTGACCCGGATCAAGCTGGGCCGCCCCCACGCCGCGCCCACGCCGACCGTCTATGCCACCCCGCAGCGCGTTGTGTTGATCGCCGCCGGGCATACCGAACAGCATGGCTACCACTTGCCGATGAACACCGACACGGTGATTATCGGCGCGATCATGGAGGGCGTGGCGAAGGCCATCCCCGGTGAGGCCGAGATGCTGCCGGTGTATCCGTATGGGGTGAGCATGTTCCGTTCGTCCTATTCCGGGACGTTCACGATGGGCGGGCGCGCGTTTGAGGATTTCTTTGTGGATGTGGTCAGCGCGTTGGTGGCGCGCGGCGCGGATCGCTTCTACTTGAACAGCGGGCATGGCGGCAACGGCTCGTTTTTTCACAACGCCGTGAAGTACGCCGGGAACCTGCATCGCGGCATCTTCGCCGCGACCACATGGCTGCACACCTCCAGCAAGATCGGCGCGGAGGCGATAGAAGAACTCCGCACGTCGGCCATCGGCGGAATGGGCCACGCCTGCGAACTGGAAACAGCCTACCTCCTGCATCTGCGCCCGGAGTTATGCCATATGGATCGTGTAGTGGATGAGATCGATTTCATCGCCACCGAGAATTACTACATGGATTGGATCGAAGGCGGATCGCTGATCGCCAGCCCGCCCTGGGAAGACGACACCGCCACTGGCAGCTATGGCGCGGGCAGCGTCGCCACCGCCGAGAAAGGCCGCCTGTGGCTGCAAGCCGCTGTAGAGGAGAAGGTCGGCCACGTCCGCGAAATTCACCAGCAGCAGGATCGTCGCATCGCCCGCCGCAAACAGCGCGGCATTGATTACAGCAAGTATCCACCCACCACCGGGGCATAGCCTACAGCGACTATGGCGGGCGCCATGTGTAGGGGCGAACCTGTATGTTCGCCCCCTTTTTATGTTGCCAAATCCTTAATAGATCGCCCAGCCCGGGCTATGGCTGGAATTTGGTGAGTATCTCCAGCGAGTTCGGGCGCACCGCCAAAAAGATTCCGTAGACATCCATGCGCAGCACGTCCAGCGGCGGGACACGCTCGCCAGCGGGATATTCGATATCGTCGCGGTGGACGCGCTGGCAGGTCACGCCCGCCGGATCGCACTCAAAGATACTGAAACGCAGGTCAGTTCCCGGCGATGCGGGGATCGTCTGCGCAAACAGGTGATAATCACGCCCGTTGAAGTTTACCAACGCGGCGTCCCTGCCGGCAGTGCCGACATCCGGCAGACCCGTGAGAAGGAACATCACCCCGGCGGCAGTCAGCGCCAGCAGACCCAGCAACCGCTGCCAGTAGCCCCATTCGCGTCGCGCAACCGTGCGCGCTATTGAAATGATAAACGACAGGGCAAATAACGCGGCCAGCGGCCCGCCCACCCAGAAGTAGGGGCTGTAGATCGAATAGGGAGCGAACAGCGCATAGCTGCCGGTCGTTGCGCCGCTCAGGAACGAATCGCGCGCGGGACGCAGCAGGTATGCGCCGATGGCAATGGCGAGGATCAGGATCGAGGGCAGGATCAGAATTCTCCAAAACAGGGTAATTGGTTTTGGCTTCACATCCGGCGGCGCCGCATTGGTTGGCTTGATGTCAGGCATAATCAACCCCCTCAGATCTGTGCCAAATATGATATGGTTTGATCGACTCTGCCACAAATGCGCTGTAACGTCAATTCGATCGAGCAGCAAGCGCGTCGAAGCCGATCCGCGCGAAAACCGAGTGCATTTGCAATCGACTGTTGCCAAACTGCCTTGCTGCTGTATGCGGGCAAATAAAGCAAGCGATCTGTCTGAGAATGGGGCGAGTATGTGGAATAGCCGGGCGAGGTCGATCTAATATACGGCCCTATTAAGGCGCTGGAACTGGTAAGCGCTTCCACACACAGCACAGCTAAATCAGGGGGATGCTCGCATGGATACTGATAATCGGCCTATGGGGATAGTTCTCAGCCGCAGAGACGCGCTTGTCGCAGTCAGCGGCGCGGCTTTGCTGGCGGTGTGCATCCCGCTCGCGGGCGCGATGGTGGGCATCTGGCGCTGCGACGCGGCGGGGGTATAGCAGCAGCGGGGTGATCAGATGATCCTTCAGCCCACCGCCGAAGGCGATGGTTATATGGCGATCTTTGATATTGGGCTTCAAATGTCTTAGGGTGTGGAACAACAAATGGTCATTTAGACAATAAATCGAGGAGCGCCGTAGGGATTCCGTAGGGCAATCGTCAATCTTGGATAATGTAGCCTCCCTTCAAATGCATTATTCTTATTTTATAGAGATTTCTATCTCTTCTTCTCCTCCTTTAAATGAGAGCCGGATATGGCGTGTCCGGCTCTCGCTGATCCGGCTGGCGGCGATCATCCACGACCCGCCAAACGCGCCACTAATTGTTCTAACGCCAGCTCTCCATCTATCTTGCCAGTCTTGATCGCCACGTCGGTTTCCAGCAGGTATTCCAGTATGCGCTCCAGTTGATCCATCCGGTATAGCCGCGCCTGCTCGGCCAGCTTGCGGGCGATAAAGTCGCGTAGCGACAAGTTCTGCGCGGCGGTGTTCGCCGACACCCCGGCGTCCAGTTGTTCGCGCATCTGGATCAGCAGCCGAAACTGCCGCGTGATCATCCCAAACACCTTGAGCGGCTCGTCCCCATCGTCGAAAAGCTGTCGCAGGGCCGTCAGCGCGATCTGCCCTTTGCGCTGCCCCAGCGCGTCCACCATAGCGAAGATGTTGGCTTCCGCCGAATAAGGGGTGAGCAGGTTGACATCCTCCGCCGTGATCGGGCGATCCGCGGCATAAGTCGCCAGCTTCGCCAGTTCGGTGTCGCCCAGCACAAGGTTGCTGCCGATCCGTTCCGCCAGCAGCCGCGCCCCGCCCCCGTCAAGCGAGGCGCTATGCTTTTTGGCGCGATTTTGCAGCCATCGGGCGATGTCCGGCGGCGGCTCGCACGCGATCACCACCCCTCTGGGATCGGCTTCGATCTGGTTGATCAGCTTCTTAAGGGCTTGCTGCCGCCCGGCGCTGCGTTTGCCGCCTGAATCTCCATCGTCTTCTGAGCGGCCTGTCTCCAAAAAAATCAGCCGCGTGGAATCAGGCAGCGTGGGGATCATGCCCCCAACGTGTTCAACCGCCGCCCGCCCCGAAGCTGACTCGGTCAGGTTTTCCACCAGCACCAGCCGCACATCGGCCAGAAACGGCAGCGACCGGGCGGCCATTTCGATCTCCCCCACGCTAGCCGTTCGCCCATCCAGTCGCGACATGTTCAGATCGGCGCTGGCCGGGTTGGTCGATTTCTGGATCAACTCATCCAGCTTTTCTTTCAGGGTGGGTTCGTCGTGTCCGTAGAAAATATACGCGACAGGAGTGGGGCTGGACATAGGCTACCCGTTTATTGCTGGTCCGCCAGCGAATGCGAAAACAGCCGGACATATAAATCAGGCGCGTCAAAGACCGCCCCGGTGATGTCAAAGTGGTCAAGGCTGTTGAAAAGCGTCACGGTCACGTCGGCCTTGCAGCCCAGCAAAGCCGTCTCGACTTCCTGCTCCGCTTTCAACGGAATGACCTGATCCTTCTTGCCGTGATAAATCAGCACAGGCGTGTCTTTGAGATTGCAAAGCTCATCGAGGTTCTCGTCATAATACCCGGACACTTCGGCGATGGCGGCAAATCGCTCCGGGTAGGCCGCGCCTAACGCCAGCGCCCCATACCCGCCATCGCTGTAGCCCGTCAGATAGATGCGCTGGGTGTCTATCGGGTACTTCTCGACCACCTGATCGATCAACGCGCTCAATATCTCGGTCAGGTTCTTCCACGTCAAGTCATGCGTTGGAAGCTGGGGGAACAGGATGATCAGCGGGAATTTATCGCTGTTGTTCACCAGAAACGGCTGGCGTATGATGTTCTTCTCAAACTCGTCAAACGGGATCGCCGTTCCGGCTGCTCCGTGCAGATGCACTTGCAAAGGATACTTGGTTCCTGAATTGGGATCATAGCCGGGCGGAAAATCGATAACATACTGCGATTTCATCCACTCTTGCTTGTCGCCGCCCAGCGACGCCCAGCCTTCAAACGCGCAGGTCTCACGGCGGGGGGCTGGCGTTGGCGTGGGGCCGCCCAGCGCCGCACCCCCGCACCCGGCCAGCAGCGCCCCGGCCATCCCGACAGCCAAAATTGGCCCAACCCAACGCGCTGATTTCATAAGCGCTGCCTCAAAGAGTGTTTATCGCGTCTATCAGCTCTGGCAATTCATTGATCACGCCATCCGGCGTGATCCCGTCCAGCGGCGTCGATTCGTAGGGCGAGCGTATCAAGACGCCGCGCATCCCGGCTTTTTGCGCGCCGGCCACATCCACGTCCGGGCGGTCGCCCACATAAACGGCATCGGCGGCGGTGACGCCAAGTTGATCAAGCGCGGCCTGAAAGATCGATGGATGTGGCTTGCTGTGAGGCGTGTCGCACGAGTAAACCCGCACGGGCAAGAATTCCATCAGGCCGTGCGCCGTGATATGCTTATCATGCAGATCGGCGGCCCAATAGGTGTTGGAGATTAACCCCAGCCGATAACCTGCGTCACGCAGCGCGGCCAGCGTCTCCGCGCCGCCAACGCGAGGAAACATGATCCTGTCAATCGCCGCGTAAAAATGCGACCGCAAATCAGCCCATTGTGCGTCGGTCAGGTTAATGCCCATCTCGGCGATGCCCGCGCGCACCGGCTCCTCTATGCTGCCGCCGCCCTGCCTTTTCAGCAAAGCCCGATACGCTTGCCCGATATGGCGGTCGATAATCGCTTTGATTTCTTCTGGCGCGGGCAGGGAAACGCCCGATGACGCGGCCTGCTTCAAGACGCCCTCAACGCCAAGCATGCTCACCCGGCGGAAAGGCCGCGCGGTGTCCGTTTCGTCCGGGTCGTGATAGTGCAACAGCGTCCCGCCCAGATCAAATAGCGCTGCTTTGAGAGGCATGCGTGCTCCTCAGGAAATGATCACCGCCAGCCCGGATACCAGCCATCCAGAATCACGGGGAGTTCGGTCAGGGCGCTGATCGTCGCGTTGGATTTGAACAATCCTTCTGCCGCCGACGCGCCGCGCCGCAGCCACACCGCCCGCATTCCGGCGGCGTGCGCCCCAACCACATCATCTTCCACTCGGTCGCCGACAAACACCGCTTCAGTCGGAGACACCTTCAAACGTTCCAGCGCCACCTGAAACGGATGGGGATGGGGCTTGAATTTGCCCACGTCGCCAGCCGTCAGGCGCACATCCAGATAATGGAGGATGCCCAGTTCTTTGAGTTCGGCGTCGCGCATCCACATCGGCATCGCCGCGTTGGTGACCAGCCCCATCTTGATCTTGGCCGCCCGCAGAATGCGGAGGATTTCATCCACGTCATCAAAAGCCCGCACGCCGGGGATCGGCCCCCAGCCAAAACGCTTCTGGACTTCGCCAAAATCGATCTGAGCCGTCTCTAGCTGGATCGCGTGGAAGGTGGCCCGGAAGATATCCTCTTGCCGGGGGCAGTTCCACTCTGGCGGCACAATTGATTCCCACGCCTTGCGAGAGTGATCGGAATATAGTTCGGCTAACTCGCCCAGAGCCGGAACTTTATGCCCGGCAGCGGTGAGATAGGCATGCACCGGGCGGAGATGCGTCTGGGTGATCTCAACCCACGTGCCTTCGCGCTTGCTCCAATCGAGCAGCGTTTCGTCCATATCAAAAATTACGGCGCGTAGCATAACGGCAGTGACCAATACCAGGTGAAAACGAGAAGTTAAAACTCAAAAGTCAAAGGTCAAAACCAGGAACGAATAACCAAAAACTACGAGCCTTAAGCGACCCACAGGCTCGCCCAGCATGACACCGCGTGACCGCCCGGCAACGGGATGCGATCTTCTCTCAGGCCGTGCCAGGGGAGATTGGCGTAGGCCACGCGAGACTCAAGCGTTTGGATGGGGAGATCAGGCATCGGCGGCGCGCTTCCTTGCGATGGAGAAATTCTAGCATGTTCCGCTCTAACGCGCTTGCCTGACGAAAAACAGCCTGTTCGCAAGCTCCGCCAGCCGTTGATCCGGCACATCGTTGAGGAGACGGCGCCGTGCCTGCCATCTCGCCCGCGAGGTTTTCCTCCCCCGTTTCACGGGGGAGGTGGCCTGACCCGCGTTTTTTGCGGGGAAAGGCCGGAGGGGGTGAGTAGTTACGACAAACTGGCATTCTTGCCTGTTTCCGCTAGACTTGGTGAGTGCCCGATTTTCCCATCAGAAATGCTTGCTCACGCTTGTTGAATCTCAGATTGGTGGAGGTCGTCATTGCCAGCTTCTGTGCCTCAATTTGACGCCGCCTATGACTATGTGGCGCGCAGGCTTCACGCCGAACTGCCCGCCACGCTGGCTTATCATGGGCCGCGTCATACGCTAAACGATGTCTTGCCTGCCGCCGAGCGCCTCGCCGAGCTATCGCAAGTCAGCGAACCAGATCGGCTGCTGCTGCGAACGGCGGCCCTCTATCACGATATCGGTTATATCGAGCAATACCAGCGCAACGAGCCTATCGCCGCGCGCATCGCCGCCGAAACGCTGGGCGGCTTTGGCTACTCCGCGCAACAAATTGAAGCCATCCAATCAGTGATTCTCGCCACGCAGTTGCCCCAACAGCCCCGCGACCTGCTGCAGCAGATCGTGTGCGACGCCGACCTCGACGCGCTGGGCCGCGAGGATTTCTACATGACTTCTTTTAGCCTGCGGCTGGAGCTCTCATCGTATGGCGACACCGTTTCCCTTCGGGAGTGGTTTGAGCGCCAGCTTGTCTTTCTGGAAAACCACGCCTATTTCACCGAGGCCGCTCGAACCCTGCGAAACCCTATGAAACAGAGCCATATTCAGGATATCAAACAGTTGCTCGATTCGGCCTGAATCGCCCGTTTGACGCGACCGCGCGGCGCGGTTTTGCAACCCCGGCGTGGTTGCTGGCTGCCTGAGTCTTCACGCGTTTTCCCGCCGCCTGCGCCCGACAACCGTGCGCTGTGCGTCTGGCAGCCGATCATCCCCCACGCTACAATCGGCAGCTATGTCTGCCCCAGCCAACCTTGACTCTGCGACCCCTGATCCTGCCGCCCCCCGGGACGGCGAGATGGCGCGCACGGCGGGGCTGATCTCGCTGGGCAATATCGCCAGCCGCGTGATGGGGCTGGCAGTCATCACCATCAAAGCCCTGTTCTTTGGCGCGGGCGGCGCGGTGGACGCCTTTAACGTCGCCTCCAGCATCCCCACCATGCTTTACGACCTGCTCATCGGCGGCATGATCAACAGCTCGCTCGTCCCGGTGTTTATCGAGTATGTCCAAGATCGCCGCGAAGAGCTTTGGAAGCTGGTCAGCATCCTTCTCAGCCTCACGGTTGTCGTCCTCGCTGTGATTGTCCTCATCGCGGAACTATTCGCGCCAACCATCGTGGCGCTCATCAGCGGCGGCTCCAGCCCTGACGTGCAAGCGCTGGCCACCCGGCTTTTCCGTATCATGGCTCCGGTTATCCTGCTGATCAGCCTTTCAGGAGTGATGACCGCTGTCCTGCTGGCGCTCAAACGCTTCAAATACCCGGCTTTCACCGGGTTCGTGTTGAACGCGGGCGTGGTCATCGCGGCGCTGGTTTTGCATGGCCTGTTCGGGATCGGCATCACGGCAATGGCGGTCGGGCTGCTGCTGGGCGGGCTGTTTCAAGTGGCGCTGCAATTCCCCGGCCTGCGCGATGCCCGCTTGCGCTTTCACTTCGATCTATCCCATCCGGCCCTGCGCCGACTGCTGATCCTGTATGCGCCCAACGCGCTGGCCCTGCTGGCCGATGTGCTGATCAGCCGCCCGGTTAGCTTTAACCTCGCGTCGCACACCGGCGAGGGCAGCATCGCGGTGATGGATTACGCCACCCGCCTGCGCGAGATGCCGCAGGGCCTTGTCGCGGTGGCGATCTCGTTCGCCGCCCTGCCCCTGCTGGCCGCCAACGCCGCGCACCAGCGCGCCACCGGCGATCACCTTCCCTTCCGCGAAACGCTGGCGCGCGGCTTGCGGCTGGCGCTGACGCTCATCATCCCCGCGACGGTCGGACTGTTCATTCTAGCGCGCCCGGTGGTGGCGCTGGCCTATGAGCGCGGCCTGTTTGTCGCGCACGACACCGAATTGGTCACCCGCGCCCTTCAATTGTATTTGATCGGCCTGCCGTTCGCCGCCATCGATTTGATCCTGATCTTCTCGTTTTACGCCCGGCAGGACACCCTGACGCCCGCCCTGATTGGCGTTGTCACTATCGCCATCTATTTGCTGCAATCGATTATTCTGCTGCCAACCTTAGGCGTCTTTAGCCTGATCCTCGCGGACTCGTGCAAACAGATACTTCATGCAGCGATCTGCGCGATTATCTTAGGCAGGCGCATCGGCGGGGTGGGAAATCAACGGGTGTGGCGCACGCTGGGGCTGGCGCTGATCGCGGCGGCGGCGATGGGCGGGGCGACGTATGGGACGCTGGCTCTGGTTGAGCCTGCGCTTGGCCCGAACGGGCTGCTGGCCCGCGCGTTGACGGTCATTGTTCCTACCGCCGCAGGAGGCGCGATCTATCTGGGGCTGGCGACGCTTTTTCGCGTGGAGGACATCAGTTTATTGTGGGCTGCGCTGCGCCGCCGATGGGGTGCGAATTCGCTATAACCCCGTTCGCTGATGGCTGATGGCTTATAAGCTTATGGCCTATGGCCTATGGCCTATGGCCTATGGCCTATTCGGTTAGGCTTGCATGGCGGGCGTGGTTATTCGGTGTCAGGCATCTGTTTCAGGAGGCGGATCAAACAGACTGAATGAATCGGTGGTAATGAAAACCTCTTTTAACTCCTCTATGTTTAGAAAATCAACCGCATCCTGAATTGAAGGGAATTGATACGTCTTTACTTCGCCTATGTTTGAATGAAGTTCTACACCTATCCTGTCGATTTCTCTAACAATCGAGCCATCCAAAATGCTCAACACGGTAGTTTCAAGATCGCTCTTGACGAGATTAATCATTTCTTCGCCAATAGCCGCCTTTTGCTTTGGCGTTAGTTTGGCGTATTGATTCCATGACCGAGCAGCCGTCATTCGATCCTTTTCGTCCCAATCGAACTCGATGTTGTGTCGTTCAAGCAAATCGCAAATTCGCTGAAACGGAATCAGAAAAATGTTGATGTCGAAGCTCCTCATCATAGCCAGAGATGATGAACTCCAATTCCCCGCCAGGATAGCAATTGAGCTTCTGATGCTGGCATACCGCCGCCTTACGGCGGGATGCGCTGTGCATAGCCAGCTTCCTTTGTCACGATTATGTTTCTTGTAACGGATATATTTCGACTCGATCAGGATCAAGGGTTGCATACTCTGATTGGCTATAACCGAGTCAATATTGTAAGCTGTCCCGAATTGATCGAACATGAGCAGCTTTTTAGGCCGCCCCGATATTCCCTTGCTCAGGCCCGCGCTAATGAAGTGGCAGCCCGCGCGCTCTGCTAGGCCTTCCAAATAGGCGTTAAGCGCCCTTTCCATCTCTGCGCCAATAGCCTCGCCTAGCGCGCTGCCGGGGTTTTGGATGTTGTCGCTCATCTTATGCTTTTACAAGTGTGACGATTGATTCTTTCAGTTTGACGCTGTGTCGCTGGGGATTATTGCGCCATTTATCTCCACGCAGGCGCAATACGTCAATCTTATAATCTGAGAAGCCAACGCCCACGCCGACTTTGCCCATAAAATCATCCGTAGGGATATGCACGCCATAGGGGGCTGAATCGCCTAACACAAATACAGCCACCTTGCCGGGTTTCAATATCCGAAAAACGTCTTTCATTATCATGTGCATATCATTGAAATATCCCGCGACAAGGAGGTCATAGCTCTTCTTGCCCCCTTTAGTTGAACGTATTTGACTGAGTTTCTTGATCGCGTCGCTCAGAAAGTCGTAAACTTCAGGACAATCATTAGCTATGTCCTCTGAAAGATTGTAGCGCGCGTCATTTCTGGAAATTTGGGTAGTAGCTGATGTGATTAACTTGGTGCGAATGCTCTGGGTGATGTCATCCCATGTTTTCGCTTCCCCAAAGAAATACATTTCCAACCGAGTTCGATCTGCATAATCAAAGTTATTAAGGTACGGGGGAGAGGTGAACACATGGTCAGCGCAACCATCAGGGATCAGGCCGCGAGTATTTCTTGCGTCTGCATTAAAGAGATGATGCGCCGTGTCCTTATAATGAGGATCGGCATCCGCTGCCATGATTTCAACATCGGCTACCATCTTTGAGAGAATGCGGGAATATTCTGCCAGCGCGTCTTTCCCGGCTGACGTCGTCTTCTTTTTCTTGGGCGCGATGTAAGGCCATCCCGTAGCCACACTGGATATCTGGCGAAGAAGCGCTGTCAAGCCTGTTCTAAGGAAATCATATACCCCTGCGCTAAAGCCAGAACTCTCAAGAGCGTTTCTGATCAAAAGCAAATCAAGCAAAGGCTTGCTATCAAAGCACTTGAGGATCAATTCAGGAAATTGCTCAGACAAATAGTCATCGACATTGCGATCAAGTTTTCCTTTCCGGTTCTTGACCTCTTCTTCGATAGTGTGAAATGCGTTCACAACATCATCGCGGGCAATTTCCCAGTTAAGTTTCGTGCGAGCAATGTTGTAGACAAAGGGGTGCGCTTCAACCCCATAAGAATTGATGCCTAGTTTCTTGGCGGTGAGGTTTGTTGTGCCTGATCCCATAAAAGGATCGTAGACGTAATCGCCAAGGTTGACTTTATGGCTTTTGAAACTCGCCTCAACCGCTTTGTAGGAAAAGCCAGCCGGATAAGTAAACCAGTTATGGATTGGCGCTCTCAAACTATCTTTGAAAGTTCCCCACTCTGATTCGTTTGTTCCGAATTGTGGCTTCTCCACAATCATCAGCGGTAACTGTTTAGCGCGTGTTAGTGTCATTATTTGATCCTGAGAAATCTTCACTGCATAGTGTAGGGGATTAAGGGTATCTCCGCAATGGAACGCGCCGCCCGACGCCGATTCGCTCATAGTTTGTAGACCAAACGTGCTACAAAATGCTATTGACTTTTTCCGATAACCCTGTAAAATAGTGTCCGAACATGAGTTCTACGCAGATGTCGTTGCAGTTGCCGTTGGCCTTATACCCCGCGTCATTTGCTGGGGTTGACGTTCAATCTAAAATCTGCAATCTAAAATCTGCGCTTATTTCTTGTCTGTGGGCAACCGCACGGACGGGCTGTGGCAACACCATTCGCCCCCGGAGGCGCGGGCCTTCGGTGATAGGGCTTCCACCATCAGACCACCGCCCTCAGACGCCGTTGCCGTTAGCCGTTTGCCTTTAGCTGACTGCTGATTGCTGACCGCTGACGGCTTGTTTTCTATCTTTTCGCAGTGTCGTCTATCTTCCCTTGCTTGACGCGGCACAGGGGCCGGGACTATGTCGTCGCGGTCTTCGTGTCAAACGGGGAAGTCATCCGCCACTGCCGCCTATCTGCGGAATCCGGGGACTATGTCGTCGCTGGGTAGAAACAGACAGGCGAAAAGGAAGTAACTTTTTAGGCATCAGGCTTCCGACTTACTTGCGCGGCATGATGGGTGGTATGTGCGCCACCGTGCCCAGCCCCGCGGGGACAACTGGGCAAATTTTTCGCCCCGTCGGAAATGATTTTCAATTCGCGTAATTTGCGAAATTAGCGGACTGAATCTCTAAGCGTTACCGTGAGTCTCTGCCTCACGCCGCTTGCTTTAATGCCACCCAACCGGGCAAATCCGCCCACCATGCAAGCCCAACCGAATAATAACGCGCGCGATTAGCCATAAGCTATCCGCCATCAGCATTCTCCCTGTTCTCTGCGCATGTCGGCTGGTATACTACCCGGCATGGAATCCATTGTCGTCAACGGCCTCAAAACCGCCTATCATGCTGGCGGGCTTGGCCCAAAACCCCTCCTGTTTGTGCATGGCTGGGCCTCATCCGGGCGGATGTGGCTGCGCAGCATGTGGGCCTTCCGCCACGAATACCGCATGTGGGCGATTGATCTGCCCGGTTGTGGGGCTTCGGCCTCGCCTGACATGGCGTGGCGCTCCATTGAGCGTTACACCGATCATCTTGCCGCTTTCTGCGAAGCGCTGGATATTCGCCCGTATGCGGTCATCGGCCACTCGATGGGCGGGCGTATCGCCTTTGACTTCGCCCGGCGCTACCCGGATCGAGTCGAGAAACTCGTCGCGATTTCCCCGGCGCTCACCGGGCGGTTAGGCTACAACCTTGATCTGCTGTTGGTGGGCGGGCTGGTGGGTTCGGCTATGAAGTTCTTGCGCCGCCTGTGGCCCATCGCCACTGCCGAAACCATGAGCCTGTACTGGGCGCCCAAATATCTGGGCAGTGAAGCGGTCAAACGCACCACAACGGATATGCGCCGTGTCAGTTGGGAAACCGCGACCGGCAGCCTGCGGGCGATGGTCCGGCAGGACTTCAGCCCGAAGCTCGCCGAAGTGCCGCACCCCACGCTGCTGATACACGGCCAGCGTGACTACACGGTTCCGCCCGATGATTCGCGGATCGCCTCCCGGCGCTTGAGCGACTCGCAAATTCTGGAGCTTCGCGGCGTTCATCACCAGCCCACCGACGAAGCTCAGGGCCAAACGTTGGATGCGATGCGAAGTTTTTTGGCGAATGGGCGGTCGGGTCAGGCATGAACGAAACGTGGCGACTGTTTATCGCGCTGGAATTGCCGGCTCATGTCTTGAAAGCCATTGAAGCGTTGCAGGATGATCTCAAAGGGGCTGTCCCGCGCCGGGCGGCGCGCTGGTCTCGCCCGGAGGGAATCCACCTCACGCTGATGTTTCTGGGCGATGTTCCCACGGCGCAGGTCGAGACGGTCATAGATGCGCTCCGCGTGTCGGTGGCAGAACATGCTTCGTTTGAGCTAACGGTGCTGGGGATTGGCTGTTTCCCCGACAAAAAACGCCCGCGTGTTTTGTGGGCGGGCGTGGGTGGGGAAGTTGATCCGTTGCGCCAGTTGCAGGCCCATGTCGAGCAGGCGATCATGCCTTTAGGCTATCCCGGCGAAGATCACAGTTTCAGCCCCCATCTGACGTTGGCTCGAACAGCGCAGGGCGCTTCGCATGAGGAAGCGGCGGCCATTGGCGCGGCGGCCTCCTCGCGCGATATCGGGCAGTTGGCGGCATGGCTCGTTGAAAATGTCAGCCTGATGCGAAGCCATCTGCTCCCGGATGGGCCGCATTATGACACGGTCGCACGCGTCCCATTGAAGTCGCAGAGCGCTTGAAACCCGAAGCGGAGTCAGCGTTCAGGCACGATCAAGGTCATGATGATCGGCGACTGGTCGCGCGTTCCATCGGGGGCGGTGGCCCACAGAATTTGAAGCGTGTCATTCTGCTCATAGCTCACCGTGAGCGCGTAGCTGCCGGGCGGGACGGTCTCAGGAAGCTCAAAGACGTAGCGTTCGGCCCAGCGCTGGCCGGGTTCCCATTCGTTCGCCAGCAAATGACCATTTCCCGGATAACTGAGCGCCCCGAACAGGCTCGCATCTCTGCCGCGTGGCCACATAATGAAGTTCATGTCGTCGGCAGGCTTGACAGCCGCCCAGTAGAGAGTCATCGCGACCTTCTCGCCCGGATAGGCTGTCACCGTTTCTTCGGCGACTCCTAATAAAACCACTGCGTTTTCGTAATTGAGGTTGAGCCTGTGGGCGATGCGATCCGGGGCGGGAAGCGGGCGGTAGGCGGGCAGAAAATAGCCCGCCAGCGCCACACAGCTCATGGCCGCCATCAACATGGCGACACTGAGCGACACGCGAAATTTGAACCGGGTCGGCGTCAGCGAATCCCAGCCAAAGGCGAGCAAGCCTGAGATCGCCGCGACGCCGGGGATCAGAAAGCGCGGTTGGGCGGCGAACACGTTGATCATCACGATGTAGCCCACCCCGGCAATCAGCGCCAGAACATAACTGGACAGGGCCAAAAGCTGCGTCCAACGGTTGCGGTCAAGGGGTTGCGCCCGGCTGCGCCTGATCCAGCTTGCCAACCCTATCACGGCCCCCATCAAACCCGCGAGAGTCAGGCTATCGTACAGCGTGTTAAGCTCGTCGCTGACAGGAACAGTGCCATCGTGGTTAAAGCTAGCCCAGAAACGCTGGTAGACCAGCAGCATTCGGTCGGGGAACTTTTCAAGCTTGAACATGCCTGCGTCGATGCCGCGCTCGGTGTCGCTGATATAAGAAGGCTGGTTACGGAAGCTGGTAGCATTTTCATAGTAAATCCAATTGCGAGCATACCACCACCCGCTCATAATCAGGGCCACGAAAATAGCCGCCGCCAGGAAACGCCGCTGTCGCTTGAAATCGAACAGCAAGACAACGCCCAGCGGGGCGGCAAGGAGAAAGGCGTTCTCTTTGGCGAGGGCTGCTCCGCCAAGCGACGCTCCAAGAAGGATGGCGTCGCGCCATGTCGGGCCCATTGTTAGGAGACGCAACGCCAGACACACGCTCGCGGTGGACATGAGCGCGATGAGATTGTCGTTGTTAATTGACCCGGCTATGAATAGCCGTAGCGGCCAGAAAGCGGCGACACTCAGCGCGAGGAGTTGGCGATTCGGGTTGTTGGGCCAGAGCAGGCGGAAGATCGCAAGGCACAAAATCAGGGTGGCCGCGCCCAGTGTCACCGAAAACAGGCGCGCCACATGGACAGCAAGGGCTGTTCCGCTTTGCGTATAAGGAAAATCCTCGCGGCGGGAATGAAGCAAGAAATTTTTGTTATCGTTGCCCATCGGCGGTTTTGGATCTGAGGCGTACAGCCGGGCAAGATTGGGGTGGTAGATGTTCTTGCGCTCGTGGATCTCCATGAAATCCGAGTCGTCTATGCGCTGGGCAATCAGCGCGCCCACCGCGTAATACAAGGGTGGCTCGAACATCTCGCTGCCGAGGGTGCGGTCGGGGAGAAAGTAGACATCGGGAAGCTCTTTGACGGTCGCCAGATAGCGCAAATAAAAATAATGCTGGCGTTCATCAGGCGCTTCGAAAATCGGGCCGCTGCTGTAGATAAGCGAGAAAAAGGTGGACAGAGCGATGACAAGCGCAGGCAGCGACCGACGAATGTGATCGGGCATAATCATAACATTGTCCAGTATAAAGGCGAGCGACGCGGGCGGCAAGAAGTTGAGCCGCGCACCAGTCCATGATAGAATGTCAACCATGCGACAGACAAGCATGGGAGAAACAACTATCGAAGCTATTGACCTTGCGCGCCAGATTGTGGATATTATTGCCGACAAAAAAGGGGAGAACATCGTCCTGCTCGATGTCCGCGAACGCACCACGATTGCGGATTATTTTGTGATTTGCAGCGGCACAAGCGAACGCCAACTCAAAGCCTTAGTGGAAGGAATCACCGAGACGATCAAGAAAGATCAGGGCATTTATGCCCGGTTTGTGGAGGGCAACTCGGCGACCGGGTGGGCGTTGATTGACTATATGGACGTGATCGTACACGTATTCACCCCGGAGCGGCGCGCGTTCTACGATTTGGAAGGTTTCTGGTACGAAGCGGCGGTGCTGCTGAAGATGCAATAAAGCGCAGAGACGACCAACATGGCCGCCTCTGTTTTTTTCAGGCGTCAGGCTTATTCAAAGATCCAGGGGTCGTTGCTGCGCCCCCAATCCACTAATTCATCAGAGGCGAAGAAGAACTTGATCTCACGCGCGGCGCTATCCTGCCCATCCGAGCCATGCACAATATTACGCCCAACCTCAACCCCAAAGTCGCCGCGGATCGTTCCGGGCGCGGATTCGTGCGGCTTGGTCTTGCCCATCATGTCGCGCACAATCTGGATAGTGTTGACGCCTTCCCACACCATCGCCACGATGGGGCCAGACGTGATATAGCTCACCAGCCCTTCATAAAAACCCTTGCCCTTATGCTCTTCGTAATGACGCTCGGCAAGATCGCGGCTCATTAGCATGAATTTCATGCCCACTAATCGCAGCCCGCGCCGCTCGAAGCGGCCAACAATCTCGCCGATGAGCGCGCGCTGCACACCGTCCGGCTTGACAATCGCTAGCGTTCGTTCCAAGACAAACCTCCGTTGACAATTAGAATTCACAAAACATAGAGAACACGAAAAAACCTTAAGACATGGTGAGGGCGGGTTTATCGCCCGCCCTGAGAAAGTCTACTTTACCGCCCTCTTTAGAAGTTGTCGAGGGCTTTCTTGTACATAGCGAGAGCCTCTTGCATCTGTCCAGCGCCCATCATGGCGTCGCCGATGACACGGTACACCTTCGGGTTGACAACCGCCCGAACCTTGACAACCTCCATCAAGTCGCTGATTGTTTCGCTTTGCCCGTGACCGCTGGCGACCAGGGCCTCGTAAATTTCCAAAGCCTTTTGCAATTCGCCATTAGACATTTGCTCGCGGGCGGCCCTGAGCTTCTCGCCAGCCTCGCCCGCCGGGATAGGCATGGGGGCTACCGGGGTGGCGGCCACTGGCTCAGGAGCCGGAGGCGGCGCCGGGGCAGGCTCGGCTTTGGGCGGCGGCGGGGCGGCGGCTGGTTCGGCGGCAGGCTCAACCGCTTTGAGGAACGCGGTCAGCCCGCTCTGCCCCTCTGCCGCTGTTTCCTCCGCATCGCTCTTCAGCCAATCGGGAAGCTCCCCGGATTCTTCTTTCTTCTCTTCGGGTTTTGCTTCCTCTGCTTTAGCGGCAGGCGGCTCTTCTTTCGCCTCCATTGCAGGAGCGGCCTTTTCTTCCATGACCGGGGCTGGCTTCGCTTCTTCTTCGCCTTTCAACCAGTCAGGAAGCTCGTCCTTCTCGTCATCGGAGAGTGCGCCTGCAGCTTTCTTGGCCTCCGCGAACAGGTCATCCAAGCCATCATCGTCGCCGCCCGCCGATTTTTCTTCGGCTTTAAGAGCGTCATTCAACCACGCCAATTCATCCGCTTCGACGGGCAGTTCGGGAATATCCGCCAGGTCAGGCGCAGTGTCTGGCGCGTCCAACGCTTCGGCGCGCGCCTCTTGCGCGTTGGCGTCTTTTAACCAATCTGGCAGATCGTCATCCGAGGCGGCTTCAGCTTCGGCGTCAAGCTCAAGGGCTTTGGGCATGGCTGCCACCGGGGGATGATCCGGCGTCAAGGATTCCGCCACCGGTTTGTCAGGGCTGACACCCTGTTCCTTGACCTGCTCATCCAGCCAGGCCAACGCTTCTTCGGTGTCGGGGTCGGTCGGAGCGACGGACGCTTTGGCGACTGGCTCAGTTTCGACTGGTTCAGGCTTGAGCCAGTCTGGAACTTCCTCGCCTTCCTCCACCTCGACTTTATCTTCGGTGGGCGCGCGCAACCACTCCAGATCGCCTTCTGGCTCTTCCTTCGCCTCTGGCTCGGCTTTCGCTTCCGGCTCTGAGACGCCAGCAGCAAGCGCAGATTCTTCTTTCACCGAGGCGGATTCAGCGCCTTCAGAGACGAAGTTTGGATCGATCTTCGCCGCCATCTCCTCAAGCCACTTTAGCGCATCATCGCTGTCCAGATCGCCAGATGATAACCAATCTGGCACTTCCTCTTGCTCGCCATCGGGTGTCACTTCATCGGGTGGCGCCACTGTTTTCTCCTCCACAGGCTCAGACGGGGGTTGCGGGACAACCATAGCTGCCTCGTCCGCCCCCTCTGGCTCGGATTCCATTTCCATTTTCCCACCATCTGTCGCGGATTTATCTTTGTCATTCAGCCAGTCAGGAAGCGCATCGCTGGCGGTTTCTTCAGCCTTGCCTGCTGGCTCAGAGATTTTCGCTGACGGGGCCGAGTCGCCAGCCAACCATGAGGGAAGCTCATCGCCCTTTTCTTCATCAGCCTTGCTTTCAGGCGGTTTTGGCTTAGAAATCTCGACCGAGTCGCCCGCCAACCACGTGGGAAGTTCGTCGCTCTGATCCTCATCGGCCTTGTTTTCAGGCGGCTTGGGTTTGGAAATATCCGCCGGATCGCCCGTCAACCAAGTGGGCAACGCGCCCTCTGCTTCGGTAGGGGTTTCCACTTTTTCTTCGCGCGGAGGAGATACCGGGGCATCGGATGTCAACCAGTCAGGAAGCTTTGACTCTTCCTGTGTTGGCTCCTTCTTCTCCTCACGACTCAGCCCGGTGTCCTGCTCCAGCCAGTCAGATGGCGGCGGCGGGGCAGGTTCGTCGATGTTTGGCTCTGGCGTGTCCCAGGGGTCTAGCTCGCCCAAATCTTCAAACTTGACGGGGGCGGTGTCTTCGGACAATGAAGACGTAGGCGGCGGGCTGCCGATGGGCGCGTCGCCGCCGGTGATGATCTGGTTGAGCATATCGGTCGTAACTACTCTTGGCCCGACTTGCGGCGGCGGCGCGGCAGGAGAATCGGCCAGCACGTCGTCCAACCAAGAGGGCTTGGGCCGGTCATCGGCAGCGACGGGTTTCTGAATCCCGGTCGGGGTTTGTTCGTTCAGCACATCCGAGAGCCAGGCAGGGGCAGGGTTGTCGCCTGCCGGAGCTGGCGCCGCAGGTTGGGCAGGTTGGGCCGGGGGCGGCGCGGAAGTCACATCTTTCAGCCAGTCCGGGGCCTCTTTATCCCCGGTCGCGGCAGGCAAGGGCGAAGCTGGCGTGCCGCCTTCGAGCGTGTCTTTGAGCCAATCCGGTGCTGTATCCAACGGAGGCGGCGCGCCTTTGATTTCGGAAGGCGTCACAGGCGGCTCTTCTTGAATCACGTCTTTCAGCCAATCGGGGGCGTTCTCGCCGGAAGGCATCGGCGCGGACGGGGCGGGTGGCGTTTCGGCTTGCCCGCCCAGCACATCTTTTAACCATTCCGGCTGGGTCGATGGCGTGGCCTGAAGCTTGCCTGTGCCAAGCGCGCTCTTTAACCAGTCCGGCGCGCCCATATCCACAGGCATTGCCGCCGGGCTAGCCGGCGTGGCGCTAGAAACCGGCGCGGCGGGGGTTGACGGAGCCGCAGGGGCGGCAAATATATCGGTGATCGCGCCGCTATTCTTGAGAGGGCCGCTCACGCCTTTCTGCTTCTCGATGCCCTTAATCTCGGTAACCCAATCCGCCGCGCCAATCTGCGCAGCCTGTGTTTCGAATGTGGATTCAAGCACCGACAACCTGAATGACTCGGCGGGAGCATTATCGCCATTATGGTCAACACGATAGGCTGTATAGGGATCAAGCTCTTTGACGCGGTCAATAAACGGGCGAGCTTCCGATGGCTGGCCGGCTTTGAGCCATAATTGGCCGAGAATGCGGTTGGCGTCGATGCTGTAAGGCAGCTTTTTGAGAACTTCCGCCGCAACCCTGCCTGCCGCTACCTCTTGATGATTGTTCCACAGTGCTTCGGCCAGCAGGACTTGGAGGTCGAGCCGTTCCGGGTCGCTGCTGAGGGTTTTGGTGAGTTCGGCAATGGCTTGATCGTGCAACTTGCCCTTGACATACATCCGGGCCAGCGCGCCGCCGGTCATCTGGATTTTGTGCGGGGCGCTGCCGTCGCGCTGTTCATAGAGTTTCTTCAACTCGTTTTGCAAGTCGCGGTTGCTGGGGGCCTGCTCAAAGGCGCGTTCCAGATGCCAGATGGCCTGATCGAGCGCGCCGTCTTCCTTGTAGCATTCGCTCATGCCAATATGCGCGACAAAATCGCCGGGGTCGGCGCTGAGGACGCGCTGGAACAGGTCAAGAGCGTCCATATATTTTTCTTGCACGGCGGTTGCGCGGGCAAGAATGCGGTAGGTGTCGATATGTTTGGGATAGCTGGTCAGGATGTGACGGCATTGAGCCACTGCCTCGGCGGTGGCGTCACGGCCCAGACGATCTTCAATGTACTCGATATACGCCCGGAGACTGAGTTCAGCCATTGCATATTCCAAAGAACCGGACAGGACGATCAGCAAACCGATTAGGACTTAGGCAACCATCAAGATTCAGCCCACAGATTTTTACAGATTGCATAGATGATCCTGTTGGTATGAATCTGGTTGTGATTATGCAATGATTCACTTTAACACGCAAATCGGGTAAGTAGGCTATTGCCGCGCTTGACAATATGGCTTGAATGGGATCGCCGCATCCAACCCAATCTCTCAATTCAAGAGACTCTTGTATGTTCAGATTTCTCGTTAAGCTCTTGCCAAATATCATATGCCAACAATGGTTGAGCGAATTCTTCTCCGTGTGACCGATTGCCTACATGATACACTTTAATATTGACAGATTTTTCGTCTGATATCGTTTGTAACGATGAAATAATTTCACTGTCGTTCGGTCTGCCTGGGCCAGGCAGGATAACGGCATGTCGAGAGACAATACCACTCCGGGTTTTTAGATCAAAGACAATAAGGAATGAACAAATTGAGCTTGGATGATAGATAATATTGACGCCCATAAATTCGTTATTGAAGTTCTGACTGTCAACCTCAACAAGTCCCCAATTTGGGAGTATCTCGGATTTAGGGTTATGCAATTGCTTACGGAGCATGATGTAATTAGGATGAAAAATTAGCCCGTATCCGAAAGTGCTGAACAATAATAAGTATGCGATTCGCACAAGATTGACACTCTGTGAGGACTTTGGGAGAGTCCGTAGTCGGATAGTCATTTCAACAGCATTCCGTCTCTCCAAATTCTGTTGAATCTTTTCAAAATGTTCCTGAGAGATTTTCTGGTTGTTCTTTATCAGAAATGTTCTATCTACTGCATTAACATGCTCTACGGTTGCTTTGAATCCCGGCCCATCTTTCATTTGGACACTTACGCTAATCGATCCGCCTGGAAGCCCTTCCAAGAAAGGTTTGTTGGATACTGCTTGACGTAAGTGTTCATCTAATGGGCTATACAGCTTATTGCACTCATAACACGTTAATGTACGAGGCTTACCGCCTAGAGTTTTTGGAGGAATATGCTCTAGTGTTATTGAATGGTTGGCAATTGCATTTCGGTCGAAGTACAACAAACAAATTGGACAAATAACTATGTCGTCTAAGTCGGGTCTCATTTCAATAAACGGGTGTTGTTTAACGAGCGCTAAATTCTTAGCGTAAGTATCGAATAGCGTTTCTAATCGTGTCCGTCTAACTTTCATTCGGCGATCCTAATTATTCACCTTTGATCTCCGCCATCCATTCGGCTATCCGAGCCTCATAGCCCAGATTGCCGGGGGTGTACCATGCCGATCCTACCAACGCATCCGGCAGGTATTGCTGCGCTACCCAGTGATTAGGTTGGCTGTGTGGATAGATATAGGAAGGATCATCGGCGGTGCGGTTGCGCGGGCTGGTGCGGAGATGTTTGGGGACAGACGTGCTGGCCCCATTCTGCGCTTCCTCCATTGCGCGAAAAATCGCGCCAACGCTGTTGCTCTTGGGGGCGGTCGCCAGATAGAGGGTCGCCAGAGCCAGATGATACAACCCTTCGGGCAGGCCCACCCACTGAAACGCCTGCGCGCAGGCGCTCGCCACGACGATTCCATTAGGGTCAGCGAGGCCAATATCCTCACCGGCAAGGATCAACAGCCTCCGCATGATAAAACGCGGCTCTTCGCCGGCTGTGATCATCTTCCCCAACCAGAACAGCGCGGCATCCGGGTCGGAGCCGCGCACCGATTTGATAAAGGCGCTGATGGTGTCATAATGCTCATCGCCGCCTTTGTCGTAATGCACGGCCCGATGCTGGATGCTCTCCTGCGCGATGGCGAGCGTTATGCGTAGGACATTGTCCGCGCCGGGCGAGGTGGTCAACACCGCCAACTCCAGCGCGTTGAGCGCGTTGCGGGCGTCGCCATCCGCGATCAGGATGATGTGGGCGAGCGCGTCATCGGCGACCTCAATTTTCCGCATCCCAAAACCGCGCTCGGTGTCGGTGAGGGCGTGGCGGAGGACATCGGCAATCTCATCTGGCGATAGCGGGTTCATCTCGAACACGCGCGAGCGGCTGATCAACGGGCCGATGATTTCAAATGAAGGGTTTTCGGTGGTCGCGCCGATCAGGATAATCGAGCCGTCTTCGACATGGGGCAGCAACCCGTCTTGCTGGGCTTTGTTCCAGCGGTGAATCTCGTCAACGAATAGGACGGTGCGCTTGCCGTACAGATTGCGCTGCTCTTTGGCCTTCTCGATCACTTCGCGCAGTTCTTTGACACCGTCCAGCACGGCGCTGAGGGTGGCAAAGTTGCTGGTGGTGGCCTCGGCGATGACATTCGCCAGCGCGGTTTTGCCGCAGCCCGGCGGCCCCCACAGGATGATCGAGGTGAGGCGGTCGGCCTCAATAGCGCGGCGGAGCAGTTTGCCTTCGCCAACGATATGCTGCTGGCCGATATATTCGTGAAAATTGCGCGGGCGCAGCCGGTAGGCCAGCGGCGATTCCTGTTTGAATTGATCTTTGCGGGCGCTTTCAAATAAATCCATCATACAAAGCTCTCCTTCCGTCTCATGCTTTAGACTGGATTCTACATGAAGGGCGGAAAGCGCGCTGGCAATTTGGGGCGTTTCTCAGCGTGGCAAAGGGCGCGTTATAATTCGTTTGTGTTCATCTGAACTCAACACGGGAGACCCCTATGAACTACCGCAGTCTTGGAAAATCGGGCTTGAAGGTTAGCGAAATCGGCCTCGGCGGGTGGCTGACTTTTGGGCGCACAGTGACAGACCAGAAGTTGGCTGGGCAGATCATCAAGACCGCCTATGACAACGGGATTAACTTTTTTGATATCGCCGATGTTTACGCGAAGGGCGAATCTGAAAAAGCGATGGGCAAGGCTCTGGCCGATTTCCCGCGCCATACCCTTGTGATTTCGTCCAAAGTCCATTGGCCGATGAGCGACGAGGTGAACGACAAGGGCTTATCGCGCAAGCATATCATGGAGTCGATTGACAAGTCGTTACAACGGATCGGCACGGATTATCTGGATATCTATTTCTGCCACAACTGGGATGAGGAAACGCCGATAGAAGAGACCATCCGCGCGATGAACGATCTGGTTCATCAGGGCAAAGTCTTGTATTGGGCGGTCAGCAATTGGGAAGGCGCGCCGATGCAAGCCGCTTGCGACTTCGCGGAACAGCACAATCTCTACAAGCCACTAGCCGATCAGCCGGAGTACAACCTGTTGGAGCGGACGAAATTTGAGGCCGAGATCGCGCCCACCGCGCAAAAGAATGGGATGGGGCTGGTGACCTACAGCCCGTTAGCCAGCGGGCTGTTGACGGGCAAATACGATGATGGCATCCCCGAAGGGTCGCGCATGGCATCAGTGGACTGGCTCAAAGAAGAATTGGGCAAGAATAGCTTTTTGGACAAATCACGGAAATTCAAGTCTATTGCTGAGGGTCTGGGGGTCAGCCGGGCGGAAGTGGCGATAGCGTGGTGTTTGCACCATCCGGCGGTTAGCAGCGTCATCACCGGGGCGACGCGGGTGGAACAGCTTGAAACGAATCTCAAGGCAATGGAACTGAAGCTCGACGAAAGCGTCTTGAAACAACTAGACGCGATCTTTAAGTAACTTCGATCCAAGCTTATGAGCCATCTGAATATCAGCGGGTTGGACATGAATTACACCGAGCGCGGCGAAGGCCCAACCGCGCTGCTCCTGCACGCGGCCACATCGAATGGCGTTGAGATTGGCTGGCTGGCCCAGCGGATCAAAGAGCAGGGGTTCAATGTGGTGACGCCTGACATGCGCGGGCACGGCAGCACTCCCAACCCCGCGCCGGATTTGCGTCTGCCCCGATTGGCGGATGATATTCTGGAATTTATCTACCAATTGGGGCGCGGGCCGGTTCACGGCGGCGGGTTTTCGCTGGGCGGCGCGGTGACGCTGTATGCCGCCATGCGCCGCCCTGATTTATTCAAATCGGTGGCGCTGCTGGGGACCACCTACCGCGCCCGGCAAGAGCATGTCGAGAACGCGATTGGGCCGATGGACAGGCGCGACCCGGATGTTCAGCGCGTGTTTGACCCGGCGACGGGCATTCTGGGCGGGTGGGACGCGCCATTGGAATCATTCGCGGCGATTGCCTGCCCGGCGCTGATCATCTGCGCGGATCACGACGAATTCAACGGGCCGGAAGACAGCCTTGCCCTGTATCGGACATTACAGAACGCCGAGTTATGCGTGGCGCCAAACTGTGATCATTTCGGTTTGGTGCGGAATCCGCATGTAATGGAGGCGGTGGCGAGTTTTTACAAGCGCGTGGCAAGATAGAGCCAGTCAGTCGTTTGGATCGCCTTCGGCGGCATACAACTGTTCGATCCGTGACGCTTCCTCTTTCAGACGGCGAGCCTGCGCCAGCAGTTGATCAATATCGGTGAGCGGCTCGGAGGGCGCTGGCGCGGCGATTGGCTTCGGAGCAGGCACTTCAGCGGCAGCCGCCGGGCGCGGCGCGCGGCCTGAAGCGATGCGCGCCAAGCTGATTTTGTGGCGCGAACGGTTTTGTTTCTTGTCGAGGTTTTCTTCCAATTCCTGCAGCTTTTCCAGCAATTCGGCGGGAGGCTCCAACGACGACTGCCGGAAGTAGTCCAGCAAATTCTGGGCTGGAATATACCAGCGTCGCGCCATTTTGGTTCCGGTCAGCCGCCCTTCGCCAATATAACGTCGAACAGTGGAGTTGCCCACGCCGAGCAATTCCTCGATGTCTTTGACCGTGTATAGCGTGATGCCTTCCAGTCGAATGGGCATGGGCGCGCTCCTTGATTGCGATCATAGTCGGAACGCAGTTTTGCCGCCAGTGGCTATCCGGGCGTGGTTTCTGGCCTATCGGGAGGCTCGTAGAAGTGAAGCAGAGCCGCCAGCACGGGGACGCCCATCACAAACAACGGGATCACTCGCGTGTCCGCCGGATAGCCGATGAACAGATCGCCAACGGACAGCGCGGCGAAGCCTGCCACTGGCAGGATAACGATCCATTTTTTCATCCGGCCCAGCGGGGCTAACGGAAGGCGCGTTTCGGCGAATCGGTAAGCCGAGCCAATGGCGAAGGTGGTTAATAGCCAGCCAAAGAAATTCTGGAAGGGCACGTTGAAATATTGGCCGCCATCCAGCCAGACCCATGCTTTGACCTGATCAGCCATCAACGGGTCGAGCGTCAAATCCCACGCGGTCATCACAAACGCCGTCAAAACCGCCGCCCACAAAATCCACCGCATGGTATGAAGCTGCGAGATCGGATTGGCGCTGATAATCAAATTGGCGATCACATAGCATGGATAGATCACCATGAAGTAGACCAACAGAACCGCCACGGGAACGGTGAACAGCTTCCAGCCCAGAACGTCGGTGTATTCATACCGCCCGAAAATCGCCCCGGTGGATTGGCCGATGTATTCAAACCCAAAGGCGATGATCGCGGTCAATGCGAAAAACGCCAGCGCGCGCCGCCAGCCCAACATGAACAGCGCGTGGGCCATCGCGAAGGCCGAAAAGATCGGCGCGAGGGTCGTCCACGGGACACGTTGGGCGGGCGGGACGTTGGCGACCACCTGATACACATGCAGGCTAATATGCGTCGCAAACGTGGCGAACATCACCGCCAATAAAACGATCTCGATCAGGCGGTTGACTTGAATATCTTGTTCGATAAAGCGGCCTTGTTGAGTCATCGCTTAACCCTCCGCCGTTGTCACAGGGGCAGCCGCGGGGGCGAACCGCATTTGAGCGTAGCGGCTAAGAGCTGCCAGCAACGGGATTCCCATCGCGTATGGCGCGATAAGGCGTGTGGCGTCTGGAACGCCGATGACGACATCGGGCAAGCCCGACACGGCGTAGCTGATCAGCGGGAGAGCCACCACCAGATGCGTCGCCGGGCCAAGCGGTTTCCATTCGATGCCGCGCTCGGCGAGGCGGTAGATCAACACGATCATAAACACCACCTCGACCCAGCCCAGATAATTGGCAAAAGGAATGCCTAAGTAATTATCTTTCAGGGGGTCAAGCCACACCCACGCCTTGACTTTGTCAACCATGTAAGGGTCGAGCGTCAAATCCCATGCGGTCATCACCAGCGCAGTCAGCAGCGCCAGAAAGACCATCCACACGCCGCCGCCTTTAACGCTGACCGGCTGGCCCTCGGCGATCAGGTTGGCGATGATCGCGCTGGGGTACATCATGGTGAACCAGGATAGGGGGATAGCAATAGGGACGCTCCCCAGCTTCCAACCCAGCACGCCAGTGTAGGCATAGCAGGTGGCGGCGCAGGTGGCGATGCTCAACGATTCGAACATGTAGGAGAGAGTCGCGCTCAAAACGAAGAGAGTTAGGGCGCGCTTCCAACCCAGTAGATAAACCGCATGGCCGAGACTCATCAGCCCGAAGATCAGGCTGGCGGCCAGCAGGCCCGGTTTTTCGCCTGTCGCCACGCCCTGATAGCCATGCAGCCCGACACCGGCGAGCGTCAGCGCGACCAGAGCGCCTATAACAAGTCTTTCGCGTTGAACGGTTAGCATGGTTCTCCCTTTAGATATGGGTGTTGATGCGTATGCCTAAGCTCATGGCTGATAGCAATGGTTTTGGCCGAGCAGCGCGTGAGCCACAGGCAACGTTATGCCGCCATCGCTGCCAGCATATCCCCGGCGGTGGCAAAACGCTCTTCGGGTTGTTTTGACATCGCCTGCATGATGGCAAGGGCAATATTATCCGGCACATGGGGCGCTAGGTCGCGCGGATCGGGCGCAGGCTGGTTAAGATGCGCGATCAGCATGGCGGCGGGATTGCTGGCCGTGAAAGGCTGATGCCCTGTCAGCATTTGGAACAGAACAATTCCCAGCGCATAAATGTCCGCTCGCCCATCCACATCGGCTGTGTCTTTGATTTGCTCAGGGGCGATGTAATCGAACGTGCCCATCACGTTAGAAGCGGTGATCTGCGTGGCGTTCGACATCTTGGCGATGCCAAAATCGGTTAGCACGGCGCGAAAGCGGCGCTGGTTCCCCTGCGCGGTGATTGGCTCCAACATGATATTCGATGGTTTGACATCGCGGTGAACTAAATCTTGGGTGTGCGCGTGATCGAGCGCCGAAGCGATATCTCGAATGATTCCCAACGCTTCGCTGGTGGAGATTTGCTCCCCGACGTTCAGGGCTGAAGCGAGGTCTTTGCCATTGATATATTCGATCACCATATACAGCACGCCGTCATCGGATATCCCATAGTCGTACAGTTGAATGATGTGCGGGTGTTTAAGCGTGGACAGTATGCGCGCTTCGCGCTCAAAGCGCTTGGTGAAATCCCCGCCTTGCATGGCAAGGCTGTGGCGCAGGGCTTTGATCGCCACCGGGCGTTTGAGCGTAGGATGAGACCCTTTATAGACATCAGCCATGCCGCCTCTGCCGATGAGTTCCAGTTCGCCATAATCGATAAGCGACGCAGGCCGGGCAAGGTTTCCGGTGTCCGGGCGTGGAATATTGTGCTGTTCTTTAAGAGCTTCAATATAATCGATCTGGATGCCGTACAACCGCTGATCGACAAAACGACGCAGGCGCGCCCGGATGGGGTTGAACAACAGCCCCGCCAACAGCATCGATCCGCCCACTGCGATGGGCGCTTGCTGCGCCCCGGTCAGCGCGGTGAACACCTGCTGCAAAATCAGCGCGCTGCCGATAAACACCACCAAAAGCGCGAAAGTCAAGGCGCCATAAATGAGCGAGCGGTTGATGATGAAGTCGATGTCCCACAAACGGTAGCGCAGGATCGAGAAGATAAACGCCGCCGGAAACAGCAGGAAGGTGAGAATGTACACCAGAAACCGAATGTCTCCTTCAATGACTTGCATCAATGGGTCTTTGGTTAAGACTAACCCCGGGATTACCACCAGAACCAGAATGTAGATCGCCAGCTGGAAGCCAATCACCGCGATGATCCACTTCATCTGCTCACGCTCGATCAGTGTAGCGATTCGAGCGTATCGATAGACCTGGCTGGCGACTCCGCCGATCAAGACAAGAATGCCAGCGAGTTGATCCAACATCGGCGCAGCCCCATTGATCACCGCAGGCAGGGTTGGGATGAAAGCCGCTACCAGCGTGTAGGCGCTCCATCCGACGACCACCCAGCGTGTCCAGCGGGGGACGAACCGCCCATTCGGGAACTGGTAAAACAGCATCGTCGCCAGTATGGAGCTTATGCCCATCTGGAGGCGTATGGGCAGCGCAAAGAAAGGAATCGCTCGCGCCAGCGCGTCGCCGTTGTAGGTAGCCTGGGTGGCGATTGTGATCAGAAACAGAGAGGCGACAAAGGCGATCAGGCTGTTCGACCGCCGCCAGTAAATCAACGTCGCTGGAACGACACACGCGACCACAAACAGCATGGCGACTACTTCGAAGAAGATGATATAGTTTGGCATGGTGACGCCAACCTGATTGATAGCAGCCTGCTGGGCCGCTGTCAGTTGGCTGGTGATCGAGCATTCGGTTTCGGCAACGCAAGCGGGCAGCAGTTCTGCGTAGCGGTGGGGAATGCCGCCAACTGCCATCCCTAGCGCGCCGAGCGCAATCAACAGCCATGCAACCCGCGAAATCAAGGCCCACCGACCCGTGATTTGCGCATGGGTGGTTGGAGACGATTGTGGAGCAATGATTTTGGTTGAGGAGTCAAACATAGCGAGATACCCTTTAAGAAATTCTTTGACAAGCGACAGGGCGATCATAGCACAGGGCCGTTTGCAAGGGTAACATGGTCGATGGATGAATGCGATGGCGCTACAGTTGACGCTGAGATGGGCGAAAAAACAAAAGACGCTCGTGTTTGTGTGAGCGTCTTTTGCGAGAGCGGGTAAGGGGACTCGAACCCCTGACATACACCTTGGGAAGGTGTCGTTCTACCGCTGAACTATACCCGCAACTTCATTCACTATTATACAGGACAGGGCAATTTTGTCCATGAATTCAGCAGCGCCATCAATTGCCAGTTTGATTGAACGCTTGGCTCTATTGCCCGGCTCAGATCGGCTGTTTAACCCGTATGATGATCAATTCCCGGGCGCGAGGATCAGGCGCGACAATCTGGCGCGCTATTTGACGGACATGCTGGCTCGCCGACCGCGAACGCTGATGTTATTTGAAGCGCCCGGCTATCGAGGCTGCGCGCTGTCTGGCGTCCCGGTCACCAGCGAACGGATCATGCTACGCGGCATCCCGACGTGGGCGTTGTTTGGCGCGGGGTATCAGGGAACCAGCGGGCAGGTCGATGGCGTTTCGGAGATGACAGCCACGATCCTGTGGAACGAATTGCAAGACTGCGCCGACCAGCCACCGCTCGTCTGGAACACAGTTCCCCTGCATCCTTACCGCCCCGGCGAGCGGCAGTCGAACCGAGCGCCATCGGCTGACGAGCAGCGCATGGGATTAGCCTATGTTGAAGCGATCATAGCACTGTTCGATCCCCGGACTGTGTTGGCGGTCGGCAAGATTGCCCAACACGCACTGGATAGTCTGGGCAGGCCAATGACACCGCTGCGCCATCCCTCGCAGGGCGGCAAGCCTGAGTTTGCGCGCGGCTTGCGGCAAGCTTTTGGAAAATCCCTTGACGCTTGACCGACACGCCGCGTGAAGTGTTGGCGTTTTGGCCTACAACGATTATTTGTGCAGAAGTTTTTCTAACGCTGCCAGCAACAACAGCACGTTTTCCTCGCGCGAGGAGTAGCCCATCAGGCCAATACGCCACACCTTGCCTTTGAGGTCGCCCAGCCCGGCCCCGATCTCAATGTTATAGTCTTGCATGAGCCGCTGGCGGATTTGCGCTTCGTCCACGCCATCAGGGATGCGCACTGTGGTCAACGTCACCAGCCGGATATCGTGCGGGACGTGGAGAGTCAGGTCGAGATCAGCCAGCCCTTTCCACAGGGTTTCAGCGTTCTTGCGATGCCGCGCCCAGCGATTTTCCAGCCCTTCCTCAACCACCATCCGTAGCCCTTCGTAAAAGCCATAGTGCATGGGCATTGAAGCCGTGTGATGGTAGACGCGCTCCGAGCCCCAGTATTTTTGGAGCAGCGCTAAGTCGAGGAAAAAGTTGGGCACAGCGCTCTTGCGCGCGTTGAGTTTTTCCTCTGCGCGGGGACTGACTGTGATCAGGCCCAGACCCGGCGGACAGCCAAGACACTTTTGCGTTCCGCTGTAGCAAACGTCGATGCCAAGCTCGTCCACTTTGAGCGGGACGCCACCCAGCGAGGTGACGGCATCCACGATCAGCAGGCCGCCCTGATCGTGGACAATTCTTGCGATCTCATCAAGCGGTTGGCATACCCCGGTGGATGTTTCGGCGTGAACAATAGTGACCACCTTCGCCGGGCGGCGATCCAGCGCGGCCTTGATTTCATGGGGGGCAAAGGCTTCGCCCCATGTTTTTGTGATTGTCTCCACGTTGCCACCATAGCGCCGCGCCATCTCTGCCAATCGCAGCCCGAAGTAACCCTTAGCGAATGCCAACACGGAATCACCCGGTTCGACAAGGTTGGCGATAGCCGCTTCCATCCCGGCGGTGCCCGTCCCGGATACGGTGAGGGTCAGGCGGTTTTCCGTCTGGAAGGTGTAGCGCAGCAGATCGGCGGTCTTGGTGAGGATATCGAGAAACAGCGGATCCATATAGCCGACGACAGGCACAGTCATCGCCCGCGTCACACGGGGGTGAACCATGCTGGGGCCGGGGCCAAACAGAAGCCGGGCCGGGGTGTCCAATTCAGGATAGGCGGAGAGATTGGGAGTCGGAATCGCGGACATTGGCAAATCCTTTCAGTGAGGCGCGCAGGCGCAGCGCGGGTAAAACACGAAGCGGGCGGGCTATCGTCCTGAAGAGTCGCTGGAGCTATCTACAGCGCGAATAATGGCGCAAGCATAAGCCCAGGCGCGGGACAACACTTCGGGATCAATTTTGTCAACCGTGTCATCACGCCGATGCCAGTACAACTGCTTGCCCCGATAGCCGATGGGAAGGCCAGCCGCCCCGATGCCGATGAGGGTGATCGCCGGGACGCCAGCCCTGAGCGCGTCAGCCATTTCGGTGTAGCCAATATCCACGCGGGTTGGATGCGCGCCCCATTCAGGGTTCTCGGCGGCAATCCGCGCCGCCACTGCGATCATTTCTGGATGGGCTTGAAAAGAAGCGGGCTGCATCCCCTCTTGCAGCAAATAGGCCGGGCCATCACGCCCCAGCATTTCGAACACCAATGCCTTGGGATTCAGCAGCTCGGCCCGGTGGCGGCGAAAAAAATCCGCCGCGCCGTAGTGTTTGACTTCTTCGCAGCCCGTGCAGGCAAACCAGACGCGGGTGTGCTCCAGCGGATGATCCTGAAGATAGCGCGCCAGAGCCAGCACAGTTCCAACTGCCGTCGCGTTGTCATTGGCTCCGGCAGTGAATGGCGACAAGTCCGCCTGAATTCCGGTGGCCGCGAGGCCCAACCCCAACACAGCGGGGATCGCGGTTAGAGGCCACACCCAGTTCAAACCAGAGACCGCGCCTATGATAGACAGCGCGACTTGAGCCACCCCGCCAATAAATGTGATGGTGGCAAAGATACGAAAGGCGTCTACCCAGTTGTCCGACGAAAAGATAAGCGGCGTCCGATTAGTGTCGATATGGCCGATCAGGACTAAGTCCTGACGATGCTCTCCATGCGGCGGCAGGGTGGCAATCACATTCTGGCTGGGAGCTTTCGGGATCAGCCAGCGATACGGGTTGTCTCGAAAGGCCAGTTCAAGGTTCTGGCAGACAAACGCGACGATGATCAGCGCGACGGCAATCCATGCGCTGATCGGGGCGAATAACGGATAGACGGCAAACGCCGCCACCATTAAGATACCGGTGAAAACCTGGGGCAGATAAATTGACTTTGCGCTGATGAAAGTCTCGACGCGGGGCGCAAGCCCTAAGGCTTCCAGAATGTTCTCGCAATAAACTGCGCCCCGGCGTTCGGCTTCGGTGGTTGAGCCGCGCGGCCCAATATCATGGGCTAATGCGCGGATGTGGTCAAGACATTGTCGAACGTAGGGTTCATGGGAAGAAAGCATACGGGGGATTATAACACACGGCGCTTGCCCTCATAGCATGATCATGAGGGCAAGCGCCGCAAGATTTTCACAGGCAACTATATGAGGCCAGCCGTTCGACCTTATGTCTGGCGGCGCAACCGTTCGGACATCAGGCCCATGACTTCAATAGCGAAGTACGGGGTTTTCTGCACGAGCGAGATGAATTTGTCTCGATTTATTCCGGCCAGCTTGCAATCCGTTCGGGCGTAAGCGTCCGCGCTGCGCGGGCTGTCATCCACCAGAGACATTTCACCCAGCACGCCGCCCGGCCCGACGATCTCGAGCACTCGCTCGCCGAGGCGGACTTCGACCTCGCCTTCAACGACCACAAACATCTGATCGGCTTTATCTCCGTTGTGAAATATTACTGTCCCTGCCGTAAAGTGGATTGAATCTTCTGGCCCGCGCTGTATGCTTGTAATAGGCATGGCTTTGTCTCCTGCAAAAGTGATAAGCCATTATACCATTGGTTAGCGAAAGCGCATTTTCACGAATGGGGTGGTTAACGAACGGCGTGGCGCTAAAGCTGCTGGGGAACGAATCGCCCGATAATTTCCTGAAGCTGCTCAGGCGAGAAAGGCCGCGTGAGATAGCCATCAACGCCTTGTTCCACGCGCCGCGATTGTTCAGATTCGCGGGAGTGGCTGGTCAGCAGTATGACCGGGATATGGGCTGTTGTTGGTTGAGATTTGAGGCGGCGGCACACTTGATAGCCATTCAGCCGAGGCAGGATTGTTGATAGCAGGATCAAGTCGGGTTTTTCCGCAGACGCAAGGCGAATGGCATTTTCTCCATCACCAGCGGACAAAATATGATAGCCTCCCTGCGGAAGCATCGCCCTGAGCATATTCAATACAATAGGGCTGTCGTCTGCCATTAGAATCTGAAACACGCGTATCCTCAATCAGGTTAAAGGAAATAGATGCCCAACTATATCGCCTTGATTATAGACGGCGGAACGGCTCGCTGGCTGAATTTGTACGGTTTTTGTAAGGACACGGAATTTTGCGCTCAACCGTGACTTCCTTTACAATGGGAGAGAGATTAGCGATCTATTGGCGGCGATTTGCGCCTGATGACAAGCGGTCTAAAATTGAAGCGACGCGCCTGAGAGTCGAACACGCGCCGACTAACGGCCTGCGCGCGGTCGGCCCTGACAGTGGATTTCCATCACTACGAGGAGAGAGAGCATGTCAAAAATCATTTCCGTTCACTCGTTTCGCGGCGGGACGGGCAAATCAAACACCACCGCGAATCTTGCGGCGATTTACGCGGCACAAGGAAAACGGGTGGGCGTGATTGACACGGACATCCAGTCGCCGGGGATTCACGTCCTCTTCGGGATGGAAGAGGACGACATGAAGTTCTCGTTGAACGACTATTTGTGGGGCAAGTGCGATGTCAAGCAGACCGCTCATGACGTGACAGAAATGCTAGGGCCGGGTGTTGCGAAAGGCGGCCAGTTGTTCTTGATCCCGTCGAGCATGAAGCCCGGCGAGATCGCCCGCGTTCTACGCGAAGGTTATGACGTCGGCTTGTTGAATGACGGCTTCCATGCGCTGGTCGAGGAACTGAGCCTTGACGTGTTGATGATTGACACTCACCCTGGCCTCAACGAAGAGACGCTACTATCTATCGCCATCTCAGACGCGCTGACCATTATCATGCGCCCGGACTCGCAGGACTATCAGGGCACGGGCGTCACAGTCGAGGTCGCCCGCAAGCTGGACGTTCCGCGCATGGTGCTGGTGGTCAATAAGGTGCCCGGCGTGTTTAACGCGGATGAAGTCAAAGAGCGCGTCGAGAAAACCTATAATTGCGAAGTCGCCGCCGTGTTGCTGCACTCAGATGAAATGATGACGCTTGCCAGCTCTGGCGTGTTCGCTCTGAAGTACCCCGATCATGCTATCACGCAGTCTTACAAGAACTTAGCCAAGAGGCTGTTGGAATAGATCGATCTGTGACAAAAAAACCCCATCAAGTTGATGGGGTTTTTTTGTTCTAACGATACGAAAAGCTATTTCGTTGCGCTGGCGCGATTGCGCATGAACAGGAAGACGCCTCCGCCTACCAACAAGAAGAGAACACCGCCTACAACACCAAGTAGCAGCGGGTCAACGGCGGGCTGAGGGAGCGCAATCTCGACATATCTTTCAAATCCTTCTTTGAGATTGGCGGCAGGCACGACGCCGTCAACAGCCTTCACGTCGTTCTTTAGATAGTATGTCACGGCCTTCATGTCATCAGCATTCAGGTTCTGATAGATGAAGAAAGGCATGACCACCGTGACGCGCCCATCGGGGCGGACGCCTGTTCGCAGCAAGCGCTCAATGTCCGCATCGGTCCAGCTTCCGATGCCCGTCTTCTGGTCCGGGGTGATATTGCCGCCATACACGATGCCCCACGGGCCTTCAAACGGCTGGCCGCCCGCAAGATACTTTTCAAGAATAGGCTGCTGTGTTTCCGGGTTGACCGGGGTATGGCAGTCGTTGCACACCAACACTGATGTCATCAGGTAGCGGCCACGCGCAGCTGTGTCTTTCGGGTCTGGCGCAACGATCCCGGACTTGCGCTCAAGTTGTGGTAGAGCTTCCGGGGGCAAAATCTGACGGCGCTCCACTTGATTTTCAATGGGTGGGATGGTTCGCAAGAAAGCGACCAGCGTGTCGAGGTCTTTGTCCGCCATATTATTGAAGAAGTGATAGGGCATAACCGGGAACAGATGCAAGCCATCCTTGCTGACACCCGTTGTGATGGCTGTCTTTATCTCTTCATCTGTCCAATCGCCCAGCCCAGTCTTCATATCCGAAGTCAGGTTCTTGGAGTAGACGATGCCCAGCGGGCCTAAATCGAATGGCTCGCCGCCCGAAAACTCCTTGCCCGTGACGGGCGTAAAGGTGGTTTTGTCAATGGGGGTATGGCAGCCGACACACCCGGCGATGGCCGCAATGTACTTGCCCTGTGCTACCTGATCGTCCTGCCGGGCCGGGGCCGCCACCGCTGGCGTGACCGGGAATATACCCAGCGTCAACAGCGCCATAATAATCAATGTTGATATGGCGAATAGTCTTCTCATTTTTAGATCTCCTCCCTCAAGCTAAGTTAGCGCATTAGAGATATGAAGCATTTTTTGCTCGTGTCATCAATTGTGCAAGGCGCCTCCTCAGGTGGCATCTGAACGCTGTTGAACATACGTGGTTACCATGTCGCGCACCTCGCGAAACAACTCTTTGCGGTTGCGAAGCGCATCACCTTTTTGCAGCACCTTCTGGACATAACCATTCAGATAACTGCGATCTTCAGGCGTGACATCTTTGGCGGTCACCACCACCACCGGGATGTTTCGCAAGGACTCGTTTTCGGTTTTCTGCAACTCAGCGATAAACTGAAAACCGTCCATTTCCGGCATCATCAGGTCAAGCAGGATGAGGTCGGGCCGGGTTTCTTTGAGGCGTTCCAACCCAACACGCCCATTCTGGGCTTCAACTACCACCCAGCCATGATCTTGCAGCATCCGGCGCATCATCTCACGGGTGGCATCGTCATCTTCCACCAGCAACACATTGCAGGAAGCCGAGAGGCAGCGGTATTTGTCTAGAATGGCGGACAATCGCTCCCGGTCAATGGGCTTGGTCATATAATCCGAGGCGCCCAACGCAAAGCCAAGATTCTTGTCATCGACAATCGACATCATAATCACCGGAATATCGGTGAGTTCGGGGTCGGCCTTGATCTGTGTTAGCACGGCCCAGCCATCCATGCCCGGCATCATCACGTCCAGCGTGATCGCGTTGGGGCGATATTCCTTGGCCATCTTTAGCCCGGATTCGCCGTCCGGGGCTGCGATAACATTGAAACCTTCTTTGACCATATAACGTTTCATCATCTCCACCGCCGCCGGGTCATCGTCGATGACTAGCACAGTGCAGACATTGTCGCCAACGCCCCCAACGGCTGGCAATTCTGATGTCCCGAACTTGTCCTGCTCTTTTGGTTTGTTGTCGGCGACTTCGGACGGCAACCAGAAGGTGAAGATAGAACCTTCGCCGGGGTTGCTTTCAACGATGATATCGCCGCCCATCATCTGGCAAATGCGGCGGGTCAAAGCCAGACCCAAGCCTGTTCCGCCATAGTTACGGGTAGTTGATTCGTCAGCCTGACTGAATTCCTTGAAGAGGCGGGCTAACTGTTCTTCATTCATGCCGATGCCTGTGTCGGACACTGAGAATAAGATCCAATCCACATCGGCAGGCAAGGGGTTGTTGGTAAAAGCCGGAGCGGAATGCGAACGCTTGACCTTTAGCGTCACCGTGCCTTCTTTGGTGAACTTGCTGGCGTTGCTGAGAAGGTTGAAGAGAGATTGGCGAACTTTAGTGACATCAGCAAACATTTCACCAACGTTGTCATCCATTTCCACTTTGAGCATGTTGGCGTTCTTGTCAATCATCGGCGTGATTGTGCTGACGACGTCCTCGACCACAGTCTTGACATCGTACCGTTCCAGATAGAGATCCATCTTCCCGGCTTCGATCTTGGATAGATCGAGGATGTCGTTGATAAGCTGAAGGAGGTGCTTGCCCGCAGTTTGAACTTTCTTCAAATCGGGAATGAAATCTTCTTGCCCGGTGTCTTCAGCTTCCTCGATCAATAGCTCGCTATAGCCAATAATGGCATTCAACGGGGTGCGCAGTTCATGGCTCATGTTGGCGACAAACCGGCTCTTGGCCTGGTTGGCTTCCAGCGCCTGATCGCGGGCCACGGCCAATTCACGGGTGCGATCTTTGACCTCTTCTTCAAGATTGTTATACAAGTATTGCAGACGCTCGGCCATGACGTTAAAGCTGTCGCCGAGATCGCTCACTTCATCGCGCATAAAGAACAGAGTGTCGACCCGCTGATCCAATTTGCCGAGGCTAATCTGGTTGGCGGCCTGAGCCAGCCGACCAAGAGGACGGGCGAAGTTGAGGAATGCCACAATCGCGAACAATACGCTGGTGATTGCGATTGCTCCAGCGAAGATCACCAGCGCGTTGCGAAGTTCATCGCTGAGGGCCAGAAAGTCGTTGACCGACTGCGCCACCAACACTGTTCCGGCTTGTTCCGTGCCAATAAGCAGGGGGTACGCCAGCATGCGCTGCTGAATCTTCTGATCGCCTTTTGTGAAGCTTAAATCTGTGGCAGACGGCGCGCCATCGCTGTTGATAAATTTATTCTTGATCAGCAATTCGTAATCAGTGTCTTTATTAATGGTCGAGGCGATAATGGCATTGTCTTTGACGATGCCTATATCCGCGCCCAGAATGTTGGAAATGCTGGTGACATAACCCTCATCAAGAAAGAACGAGGCCATAACAACGCCCGTGAGCGTGGTGGGGGAATCGGCGGCGAAGACCGGGGCCACGCCAATAATCTGCGATCCCTGAGGGGCTATAGCGACTTGGCTGAAAGCCGTGCGCTGTGACAACGCCTTCTGGATGAGATCGTTGCGAATATTGGTGATTTCTTCGCTGGTTTGGAAGCGTCGATTGGTGAATGGCCCGCCATAATACAGTGGCGTGTCGCCAGGCTTGGAATTGACTCTATAGAAGCTGATCTCTTGCAACCCCAATTGTTCCCGACGCGGAGACAGGGCTGCTTCGAGCTTGGCGGGATCAGATTCAGCTTGCCGCACTTCGGGCAAGTTTGCCACAAAATTGGCGCTGAGAAGGGCCTGCCCCTTGCGGTCGTCTAACAACGCGCCAACCGAAGCGGCAGTCTGCTCAAGGCGATGATCGGCCTCGGCGCGAACGCGCTCAGTGACAAGATTGGTCGTCACAGGGAGCAGTATGGCAACGACCAACAAAATGATCACCACGAACGGAATCGCCAACTTGGCGCGAATGCTCAGGCGGAGATTAGACAAAAACGACATAGCGCGCGCCTCCTCTCTATATTTGCCAACACTAAACAAACACGATCATGCCAAGACATTACGTTAAACGCCCCTCAATTATCAGTCCACCTAAAGGCTTATTTTGAAATCACTCCGCAACGGGGTTGCCAGGCCCGACCCGGGCCTCCAGCTTTTCGATCAGACGCGGAAAATCAATTGGTTTAGTCTCGTAATCGTCGCAACCAACTTCAAACGCCTGTTCGCGGTCGCTCATTAAAGCGTGCGCGGTCAGCGCGATGACGGGGATTTTCTGGGTGTTGGGGTCTGCCTTCAGCCGCCGGGTCGCCTCCCAGCCATCCAGCACGGGCAAACTCATGTCCATCAGAATCAAATCAGGACTCTGGGATTGGGCCATCTGAATCCCTTCTTGACCATCGACTGCGACCAACACTTCATAGCCGCGCCGAGTCAGACGCCGCGACAGCATATCGCGATTGACTTCGTTGTCTTCAACAACCAGTATCTTTGCCATTGCTGCCCTGATTCCTCGATGTAATACGATCTGCGCGCAGATCGTTAGTAGGATTATAGTCAATTTTGGTCAGCGCGATAATTATAGCATCATCTTTGAGGGGCGCATCTGCTTGATGGGCTTGGGGAAATACATTAGACCTCTGTAGTGCGGTTGGAATCTTGGACAGAATCAAGCCTGCAATAGTAGAGGGTTGGGCTGGGTAAAGCCAGCCTGCGCCTCGAACTCAGCCGGGGTGAGATAGCCAAGAGCGGAATGAATGCGCTCGGTCATGTATTCGACTTCCAGCCAGTGCGCCAACGGCGCAAAAGCGTCGTCAAAGTCACTGTACTCGGAATAGTCGATGTGCTCCTCCTTTGCTTGCATCCATTCGGACAGGGTGCGCATGAAGCGCTCCGCCAAACCGTTCTGGGTGGGTTGGCCGACTGCCGACATGCTGATAGCTGTCTTGGCTTCGGCCAGTAGGTCAGTATAGGCGATGGCAGCATATTGGCTGCCCTGGTCAGAGTGATGATAGCCCGGGGCGGGGTGTCGAGCCAGCGCCATTTTGAGCGCATTAACGGTCAATTCCTTCTCCAAGCTGCGGCCCAAACACCAGCCGCGCACACTGCGAGTGAAGGCATCCAGAATGACCGCCAGAGAGATGAACCGCCGCCCTAAACGGATATAGGTGATGTCCGCTACCCAGACCTGATTGGGGCGGGTGATAATCAGCTTCTTGACCCCGGTACCAGGGTTGACCAAATTCGCATAACGCGGCAGGTCGTGCTTGCTGTCGGTGGTGACGACCCGCACACGCCCGACCGAGCAGGAGTGCTCAAGCAGCTTCAACAGCCGCCGAACTCGCGTCTCGCCGACGATGTGGCCTGCCCGCTTCAACTGAGCGGTCGCCCGTCGGTAGCCGTAGAACGGCCAGCGCATCAGGATCGGCTCAATGGCTTCGATGAGCAGCGCGTCCTCTGGGTCAATCACTGGCTCGTAGTAGTAGGCGCTACGTGAGCAGCCCAACAGGTCGCATACCCATTTGGCTGGATAGCTCGCGGTCAATTTCGTGATCATCGCCCGTTTGACCCCGGCTGAGTGTCCAGCCAGCTCTTGGCTTTTTTTAAGATTTCCACTTCCATCGTCAAGCGTCCTACCCTCCGCTCAAGCTCGGCAATCCGCCCGTCCTTGCTGTCGCCGTTGGCCTGACGCTTGTCCTCGAAGATGTCCGTTGCTCGCTCGACGAAGGTCTGTTTCCACTTGTAGTACAACGTCTCGGTGATGTCCCGTTCCCGGCAGACCGTCGAGACGCTCTTGTCGCCTCGCAGACCTTCCATCACGGCGTCTAGCTTAAATTCAGCGCTGAATGTGCGGCGCGATTTCTTGCCCATCTTTTCTGGCCTCCACAGTTATGATACTCTCTTATCACTGTGTCCAGAATTTCAACCGCACTACA